>Ga0206850_10005_pt2 | contig 90423 bp, 71 predicted proteins | sample Alteio_BWOrgCont_16_FD_152885 | JGI IMG/M metagenome (GOLD analysis project Ga0206850, IMG submission 152885) | Enriched cells from forest soil in Barre Woods Harvard Forest LTER site, Petersham, Massachusetts, United States -... | ecosystem: Environmental > Terrestrial > Soil > Temperate forest >...
CAACCGCCTGCCCATTCTTGCGCGCAATAAGTGAATCGGGGTATTTCGCCAGCCATCTCAGTTGCAAATCGATAATTGCAGCTTCAATGCAACCGAACCGCGCGAACCCATCCAGGAAAGCCGGCAAGCCGAAATCGAACACATCAGCGAAACCATTAACATATTGCCGGGCAATCATGTCGCGCTCCGTCGCGAACCTCATTGCTTCGAGCAGCGAAACGGTCGGCTCGTCACGAACATCTTGCTCGGTAGCATCGCCAAGACCTCCAGGTTTTGCGAGGCGAATGGCTTCAAAAACGAGTGTTGCATCGCTCTGCGTGAGATTGGAGAGAACGCTTTTCACTCCCAATCGAAGTGGGGATGTCTCCTCCATCCCACACAGGGGAGCCAGGAGCAGTACGATCCCGAGATTAGTGTTTTGCCCAATTGACTCCGTTGTGGCTCTCACAGCGAGGTTAATGGTTCGCCCCACCTGACATGGGTTCCCATTGTTGAAATGTGAAGCGATCGCCACAGCGCTGAGAATGAAGTCGAGATAACTCGTCTGTTTGAAATCCGCGTAGCGATGGACATTCCCAACTTTCCGAGCGGTGACCTCCCAGATGCAGGCGGTTTGGACAAGTTCACCCATCGTGAATCGAATCGTCACCTCTGATATCCCTTTTCGAGGAACTGTACAATCGCGGCAGCCACATCGATCCCACAAGTTGTGGCCAGAGCGCGCCAACCGGGAACCGCGTTCACTTCAATTACGAACAGCTCACCGCCCGGTCCCGAAAGTAAATCGACCCCTGCAACGGGACAACCTACCGCCTCGGCTGCATGTACCGCGAGTGCCGCTTCTCGCGCTGGCAAATCGACCCGTTGAGTAGTGCCACCCTGGGCGACATTTGTTCGCCAATCGTTAGCAGCGTGGCGTTGCATCGCAGCCAGTACTTTTCCACCGATTACCAGGACGCGAAGGTCATATCCCGGATGCGGAATGAACTTCTGCTGGTAGATCAACTGGCCAGTTTGTTCCAGAACGCGAAAGGTTCGCCAAGCCAACTCGCGGTCGGAGATTCGCTGCATTCCTCGCCCTTCGGCACCAAACACCGGCTGGATGACGACATCGCGACCGAGCTGGTCGAACGCCGCGAACGCATCGTCGGCCTGTTGTGCAACGTGGGTTGGAGGTGTGGGCAAACCAGTTGCCGCGAGCCGGATGTTGGTAAGGTATTTGTCCACGCACGTCTCAACCGCGCGCGGTGGGTTTAGTATTAGCAGTCCTCGAGCCACAGCTGCATGGAGTATATCCATGCGAAAGATCACCTGCTCTAGCGACCCTGCCGGAACTGTGCGGACGATCGCCGCATCGAATCCAGCAAGCGGGGCAGGGGTCATCTCCACCCCTGCGGCCAATGTGCGGAAATCAACCGCTTCAGCGATGTGTCCGAGTTTGTCCGCAGCCCGGATCAGATCCTGGACATGCCAGCCCGTACCTCCCGAGAGAATGGCAAATCGCATCAGGTAGGTGGGGCTTGTGGGGTGTAGATAGTCTCTTCGATAGCCAGTTCATAATCTGCAAAGCATCATTCTATGCCAGCCCAAACGACTTTCGCACCAGCCCTGGTTCGACCTGACCGAAGCGGTGGCATGTGCCGGTTTTCAGATTGCGGAACTCGACTTCCGCGGGCGAAAACAGGAGCGGGTCGATCTTATAGAAATCTCCATAACGCGCGAACAGTTCGGCAAAAAGTGCCCCGTGATCCTTCGAGGAGTTCGAGGGCACCTTTGGGCCAACACTGGCGATGACTTCATCGTCCGTGCGGACCCAGAGCGTCACTTTTCCTCCATACAAGATCGCATCGTTGGTTCGCCCGATCCCATGCAACTCATCGGCAGCCACCGGTGGCAGAGGGGCGACACCATACCCTGAGATGACTTGTGAAACATCGAACTTGAGTTCGTGCAATTTGTGAAGCGCGGTTTCCACCGTGCGGGCAACAACCTGCGTTGTTCCCGCGAGGCTGGAAGCTGGGGCCACCAGTAAAGTGAGTTGTTCGGCGACGGGAGGGAGCTTGGCCACGATCGCCGCGATTACTTCTTCCGTGGGGTGCTTGCGCGTCTCCAGTATGCCGACTGCAACCCGCGATTCCTCTTTCCCGGGAATGTGCCGGAACAACTCTTCCCGAGCAGCAATCGCTCGCATCGGTCCCGAGCCCATCGCGAAGTATTTCCCAACCGAGATTTGCCACCCTGCATATTGCGATGCCAGACAGGCGCGGACGGGGTCGTCCGTCATCACCTGAACAGCCGGTCCCCCAATGTCAGCAATCGGATAGGGGACATAACAAACCTCTCCCAGATCGGCGAGTGTAGCTCGAGCCATCGCGAGCCCGGCACCCAGGCTTCCGGGAACGGCCCCGCCACAGTCGATGATGCGGGCACCGGCAACTCGCGACACATGCACCCGGAGTCGCTCCGCATCGCGTTCGAGTGCATCCGCAACGTGGTTCGCACGTTCGTTGAGTGTCATTGAGTGGCCTCTGCGAACAGATGATCGAGTTCCACTGCACGTGATTGTAGCCCTTTCAGGCACTCCGTGGTGGAAGAACCCACTGCAAACAGCGTGAGAATCGGGGAACCGAATTCAATCACTGTCCGCGGTTCGGGAATATCGGCAAAATTCGGCACCCGCCAGGGATCGAACGCGGCATCAAGGTCTTTGTCCCACGGGCCAGATATCGGAAATACGATGCGATAGGGTGCGTAATAGACCGCCTTGCCGACCTGAGTTGTGGAACTTCTCGGGTATTCCTTTAGCAAGGGGTGGGACTGAGTGAAGCAATCGCGATGCAACATGAGGCTTCGGAACTTCGCTCCCAGTTCCAGCACCTCGATCGACGCGGTGTACCGTGGATTCACTTCCACCGGGTAAGCGGCATCGCCATTCAGGATGAAATCCAGACCCCACAGGCCACGAAGGCCCGTTGCACGGCTCAACGCCAGCCCGGAACGTCCGATAGCGACTTCGACCGGTCCAGGTAACTTAATCGGGCCAATATTACCGCAGTAGGCAAATGGGCGAGCGTGCAGCCACTGCTGCCCGATCACTTGTTCCGCGATGCCGAGCAACTGAGTCTGGTCGTCACCATCGACTTCATTCCACGTGCTGACGAAGAGTGCCGACAGGGATGAGCCTTCGATGAACTCCTGGAAATAATGGCTCGACGATGCGCACTCATTCGGTGCAGCGAAACGTATGCCGTGTCCGCCAGATGATCGCAGCGGTTTTCGGAGCCAGCGACCTGTGTTGGGAGCAGGATCACCAGGTGGGATGACCTTGGGAGTCGATTCATCGGCTTTCCAGATGGTCTGGATGAAATGAGGATCGCGAATGCGATCCAAAACAACTGGCAAGTTTCCCCAGAGTGGACGTTTCGAGGCAAGTTGAGAGATGATATTGGGATGATTTTCCAGTCCGCCCGTGTAGAGTACCGGGCCGGGGGGAAAGTCAGCGATCAGAATGGGTAAGGCGTCCGGGAATGTAGCGATGGGGCAGGTAACACATGGTGCGAGTTGCTTCAAATCGCGATCGGCAAAAAGATCGACAGCCCAGCCCTCAAATCCTGCGCGGGCAAGCGAATGGATTGCTGCCCGCGCTGAGGCACCCACGATACCAATTGTGGTGGATTCGGAGCGTGATCCGGATTCCGCCATTGTGAACGCTCTGGCTGCGTTTGAACTTTATCGCTCGATCGGCGTAGGGAGTCCGAAGAATTTTCTGATCCGCTGTAATTCCGGAATCATCATCACACGCATCACATCCGAGTAATCGTCCGTCCAGGCATGAACCTCCTTGTACACTTCCAGTTTGCGGAACGCATGACCATAGTTCTGCATCATCAAATCGTGAAGATCGACACGGGGGTCGTATTCGGCACGGTTCAAAATGAGGCTTTGGAATCGGTTTGTTTCGTCCGCGTTGAGAAGTTTGTTGATTTCCTCCACAATGTTATCCCGAGTGAATTCCTTGTATGTTAAGGGATTAAGCTTCACGAGAACTGATTCTGGCACATTCTCGCTCTTTAATGCAACAAATACTTGGTCAGTGAGTTTGAACCGTGCCCCATTTTCGCCGATCAACTTTTCGTAGAGCTGGAGTCGTTCCCTCTCGCTCGGATCAGTTACCCGTTGCAATTTGTCTTTTATCCATCCCAACCAGGCATCACGCGGCGATTTGGCTTCATCCAACTCAGTTCTCTTCTCCTTCCCATTGGTCTTCTTTTCAAGTTCCTCACTATAATCAGTTGCCAAGCAGGAGTTGAGGCTCGTGTCCATGAACGACTGGCCAGTCCAGTCGCCGTTCGATCTTTGTATGGCCAGATATCGAAGCTTTTCGTCCCCATTCGAGTCGGGTTTCAGAGCGAAGGGCAGATCTCCGATTGGAGTGAACAGGTTGCCAAGATCTGCTGGAGTACGCGCCAGTACGACCCAACTCGATGCGGTCTTGCCCGGTCCCTTTCTCTCGGCATCATCGTTCCAAACCCGGGCGGTGATTCCGAGATCGCTCGCAATTGCTCCGACCACCGGTTCGAGGCGAACGTACTTGTTGGAGATGTGAAGGGCCAGAATGCCATCATCGGTCATTCGGTCGAAATAAAGTTGCACGGCCTCCTTTGTTAATAGGTGGACAGGGATCGAATCAGAACTGAACGCATCCACCAGCAGAAGAGCATATTTTCGATCGGTATCCTTTTTCAGAACCAGTCGGGCATCGCCCATGTGAATATCGAGTTTTGCACCGCGATTCTGCGCATCAGTCACATAGCTGAAATACTTGTCGATGTCGTAGGTAAGGTGTTTCACAGCGGGGTCGATCTCGTAGAACGTGAGTTCCTGACCTCGAAGTGCGTAACAGGATGCACTGCCTGTTCCAAGCCCGACCATCGCGAAGGGTGCCTTGGCATCGGCTCCGCCCTTGCGTGTTCGGAGTTCATGGAACATGGCTCCCACTGGTCCTGACCGGTGGTAGTAAGTCAGCGGTTCCTGACGGGAATCGAACTCGTGGTTTGCAACTGCCACCACAAGGTTCTCCAAGGGGTTCAACGCTGTGAGCGCCTGGAACATGTCAAAAACATTGTTCTGCATCTTGTAGATTTGCGTTCCATGCAAGGTAGTCCCGTGAACCAGCCGGTGATAGATGATTTCTCCGGAGTAAACGTCTTCCGGATGCTCCATCTTGACATGGCTGAGGATGAGATCCTTCCATTGCTCCATTTCGTCCGATATGAAGAGTTTGGCACCGTTTAAAATGATGTCTTGGAATTGTTTCGTTTCCTCCGGGGTGAGAAGCTTGGCGATTTCCTTCTGCAAGTCTTCCCGATACAGCCTCTTGTCTTTCAAAGAGAATAGCTTGAACAGGACTCCTTCAGGTACTTTTACCTTCTGCAAAGCTACAAATTCTTCGTCCGTAAGTGTGAGCCATCCAAGGAATTTGACGCGGTACAAAATGATGTCTTGGAATTGTTTCGTTTCCTCCGGGGTGAGAAGCTTGGCGATTTCCTTCTGCAAGTCTTCCCAAGATAATTGTTTGTCTTTCAAGGGGATTAGCTTCTTCAGCACTGCTTCAGGCACTCCTGCGTACCGCAAAGCTGTAAACTCTTCTTCCGTGAGCTTGAACCATCCCAGGTGTTTGCTCATTTCCTTCACAAAGCTTTCCTTCGTGAACTTGTTGTCTTTCAAGGGATAGAGCTTCGCCAGCACCGTTTCCGGGACGTTAGCGGTTTGCAAAGCCGCAATCGCTTGGTCCGTGAGTTGGCAATCCAACCTGTAGTTGGGACGTTGCTCGTCAATGACTTTTTCTATCTTGAGGATTCCGAAGAAACTCCGTTCGGAGTAGATCGCTTCACGCCCTTCCTCCCTATAGGTGTTGTAACCGAGGATTGCTGCGACACTCAGCGCGAACCGGAGAGGTCGGTCCACGAAAAAGAAGCAAAGCATGACGGGCACGGCATAAATCAAGATGATCTGAATCGTCTGCGGGGATATCCCGATCGACTCTGCAAACCCCCTTTCTTTTCTCGCAAACCAACCAACGCCAGGAAGTTGCTGATAGAAGTAGAAGCCCACTCCGAGCAAGACCGGGATCGCAATGTCCAGAGCTAACGGGCGCCAGGGTCGTGGTTCCACGGTCGATGTATGTGCATTCGGGCCTCCTGTGCTTTTCTCAGTGATGGGCGATCCCTTTTTGGTGTCGGCATCCTTCCTTGCTTTCTCCTTCTTTTTCTCCGTGGCAGTATCTTCCGTCTCAAGGAGACGCGGCACCATCAGGCAGGCGAGGACAAGAACGATTCGGTATTCATAGGCATGGGGGAAAATCAGTGGGGCAAGGAGCGAGTTGAAGATGCCACCCAAGACTCCTCCAACGGACATCAAGAGGAAGAACTCGGTGAGGTATTGAGCGCTGGGGCGGTCTCGGGCCAACTCGTAGTGACACATGAGAGCCGCAGCAAAAAACGTCAGGAGGTGGAGAAGCAGGGTGATTCCGATCCCCGGGTTGACGCCCGAAAGCAGGACAAACACCAGCAAGAGAATCATGACGGGAGCGAGGTTGCCGATCACGATCCGGAACCATTCCGGTACCCGACCGAAAGCAATGATGAACGTGACGAGATACAAAGCAAGGGGAGCGACCCAGAGCAAGGGGATGCTGGCGATGTCCGTCGTCATGTAGAAGGTAACGCCGAGCATCAAACTCGATGGGACGAAAGCCAGCGTGATCCACTTCGCTTTCCGGGCCAGAGTTGGCGGTGGTTCACCACCTAATGGTGCGACGGGCCTGTTGGCATCGAGCTGTTGACCGTTCTGCTGACCGCTCTTTTGCAACTGCTTGTTTGCTGGAAGCTGCGATGTGCCCGGGGGCACACCAATCGGGTTGGCTGCCGCGTGGCCACAGAACGCAACCATAGCAGCAAGTAGTGCGAACCCGATCGCGAAAACCCAGGCTTGCTCCGTGATGGTCAAATACGGCTCGATGAAAAGGGGGTAGCCAAGGAGCGAAATCATGCTCCCAAAATTGCTGGCGGAATAAAGGAAGTACGGGTCGCGGGCAGACGGGTGACCCGTACAGGTGAACCACTTCTGAAGCAGCGGGGCACTCGTGGATACAACGAAGAATGGCACGCCGATGGCAACTGTGAGTAAGAGCAAGACGCTCAACACAGGGCTGGAATCTCCGTCAGGGGCTAAACTCTCAGCGATGGCGATGGGGCTGTGGCGCGAACCGAACATCACCGCTAGCACGAACGCAGCCAGAGGGAGCCCTAGGACGAGGAGATGAAGCAGCCATTGCTGGCGAGGCGGGTACTTCCCCGAGACGTGGTGGGCATAGAGGTATCCCAGCAAGAGAAGAGCCTGGAAGAACACCATGCAGGCGTTCCACACTGCGGGACTTCCACCCAGCAGTGGCAGAACCATCTTCCCAACCATTGGCTGGACCATGAACAACAAGGATGCGCTGACAAACAGCGTCGCGGCAAACAGCAGAGGCACGGGGAAGCTCCAGGGGCAATTCACGGGTGGTGTGTTACAGCGAAGTGTAGCGAACGGTCAGTGAATAGTCCCGTGCTGTCCGGGTTCATACTCCGCCTTTTGTCGCAATAATTGAGAGGAATTGGCTAGCGTCTAGTCGGTGTGTAACGTGCGGTTCGGGGGAGTGGTGCGAAAGGAATGGCGATGTCGCTACTTTTCCCTACCTTTCTTGCCATAGCCGATTGCTGGTTAAGATTCAGTTCTCATCGGTAGAGATAAACTGGATGGAAGTCTGCAGTAAGTTAATATAAGGCCAGGCAGAGTGATTGCTGAAATCAGAAGGGAGGTTTGGGGTGCTGCTCCGCGACGCAACCGCTGATGATCTGCCCGTGATCGTGGCAATCTATAACGCTGCGATCCCGGGGCGGGCTGCAACTGCCGATACGGAACCTGTAACGGTCGAGAGCAGGAAGGACTGGTTCGCCAAACATGACTCGGCGCGACGACCCTTGTGGGTTGCCGAGATCGATGGCGAAGTTGTGGCATGGATTGGACTGAGTTCGTTTTATGGTGGCCGTCCCGCTTACGATGCGACTGCCGAGGTGAGCATGTACATTGCTCCAGCGTATCAGAACCGCAAGCTTGGGCGCGAGTTGATGAATCGGATGATTGTTGCCTGTCCTCGCCTGGGGGTGACGACCTTGCTCGCGATGTTCTTCGACCACAATATTGCCAGTCGCCGCTTGTGTGAGGCAATGGGCTTCGAGCAAGTCGGACACTTGCAACGTATCGCCAATCTGGGTGGCGACGAACGGGGATTGATTATCTCCGCTTTGCGGATTCCACCGACTGATTTGGATGAGAAACGAAGTACCAAACACGGATGATGCCGGAAAAGAAACTTTAGGGTCGACCATGTCGATTTCCCTCCCCTTACTTCAGCAACGTGAGATCGAGGCAAATGCGATTGCCCCGCTCTTTCGGGCGATTATTGCCGAAGTTGGGGAGTCGCGAGCCCGTGAGATTCTGGCGGGTGTGATCCATCAGCTCGCACATCAATCGGGCTGTTCCGCTGCGTTCGCAGCGGGCGGGAAGGAACTGACCCACCTTAAGCAGACTATTGGTAAGTGGAGTGAAGGCGGAGCGTTGGAATTGACAGTCTTGCAAGACGATAGAGAGGTTTTCGAGTTCCATGTTACCCGGTGCTTGTTTGCCGAAATGTATCATCGCCTGGGACTGACAGATCTCGGCCCGATCCTCTCCTGCGGTCGAGATGCGGCGATGATCGAGGGATTCAACCCGGACATCGCGTTCAGTCGCACTCAAACGATCATGGAGGGTGCTGCGTTTTGCAACTTCCGATACAGGATCAAAAACCATGGGTCTGAACAAGGTTGAAACTTCATTGCTAATGAGACCCAAAATGCCGATACTCTAACTGTTCAGCTTGTCCCGCCGCACAACCCGCCAGACCGTTCTAAACTCCTTAAGCAATGACAACGAACGGAATACACGCAATGACAACCCTGCCCAAATATCCTGTCTCTCGACGAGCATTTCTCCGTGGGGTTGGCGTTACGGTGGCATTGCCGTGGCTGGAGTCGATTCCCGTTTGGGGCGATGACAAGCCGAAAGATCGCTCCTCCGAGCCGCCTGTCCGCATGGTCTGTCTGTTCTCCGGGAACGGATACCACAGCAAGGAATGGTGGGCAAAGGGCGAAGGTAAGCAGATGGAGGTGGGACGCGTTCTCGAACCGCTTCATCCGTTTCGGGAGAAGATGCTGTTCCTCCGTGGTCTGTACAACCAGGAAGCCCTCATCGGTGGCATCCATAGTTGCCAAACGGGCAACTTGTTGTCCGGAGCGCATCTGGCAAGCGGTGGGGAGATCAAATCCGGCATCAGTATGGATCAGGTGATTGCCCAGCGAATGAAGGATCAGACAAAAGTACCCAGCCTTGTGTTGGGGTGCGAGCAGTCCATCGCAGCGTTGCACAAGAACTACTCGATGATCTACAGTTCGCACATTTCCTGGAGTTCACCAACCACCCCAACACCGCTGGAAGTGTACCCAGCTTTGGCGTTTGATCACTTGTTCCGCGATGAGGGTGGCCGGGCGGATAAAAGTGTGCTGGATGCGGTTCGGGAGGATGCCGCGGGTTACCGGAACAAGGTCAGCAAGTCGGATCAGCGAAGGCTCGATGAATACCTGTCGTCAGTTCGTGAGGTTGAAGAACGTATCGACCGGGCAGGAAAAGCCGGTCGATTGCAAGGCTGGCGGCCAACGCTGGAAAAGCCAGATATGCCACGCCCCAGTGATGGCATTCCCCAGGACATCGACCAACACATGCGGCTGATGTGCGATGTTCTCGTGCTTGCCTTCCGTACCGACACAACGCGCGTTTGTACCCTCAAGCTCAATAACGATCACTCATCATTGCGATTCCCGCACCTCAAGGTGGATTACATGATCCACCACCTTCTTTCCCACACAGATGGAGCAGACTGGCTCAAGGTCAACCAGTTCTTCACACAACAAGTCGCGTACATCGCCGATAAACTCGACCGGGTTCAGGAAGGCGATCGAACTTTGCTCGATAACTCCATGATGCTGTTCATGTCGAGCATGATGACGGGGAATCATAACAACGATCAACTGCCAGTCGTGATGTTGGGCCGTGGCGGAGGCCAGATCAAGACCGGCCGCGTTCTCGATTATCTGAGCAAGCCGAACCGGAAGATGTGCAGCCTTTACCTCTCGCTTCTGGATAAGGTTGGAGTGCATCTCGACAGCTTTGGGGATTCCAAGGAACGGCTGACTGATATTTGAGGATTTCGTCCTTTCGTCCTTCGGTAAGAGAACGAAGCGATACGCAAGTTGTTTTTCACGAATGACGAGGGACTAAGGACGAACTACCGCGCATCTTCCTTGAATCGAAACGCGGGTTTGCCCGTAATATCGGTGCTTGTGAAACTCGGGCACCAGTATTTCTCGACATGCTCGACAACCCGATCCGTCCCATCGAAGTGAGTGCCGCCAGGCGGTCGTTCGGGGTTGTACATGGTGTCGGTCATATCGCGTATTAAAGCAACAGTCTTGCCGAGTCGCACCATCTGACGGATGCCAAATGGCCGACCAAGAACGCACATGTTCAGGTGAACGCCGCAGAGGATGACGCTGGTGATGCCGCGCTCGGCAAGCAGGTTCCAGGTTTCCTGCCCATCGTCCGTGATGGCATCCGCCGCGGCGATTTCAATCGTTGCGATCTGACGAGTCCAGGGCGAACGTATTGTGCATTTCTCTCGACATGCGCAACCCATATCCGAGTCATCGATCGGCAACACACCTTCCCGCTTGGCGTCGGGCCAGTTCCAGGCTGTACCCCATCGCTCGCTGGTAGCGAGTGGTCCGGGAGTTTTCGCAAATGGGGCATTCTGAGCGCACTTTCGTTGCGGTGTGTCCTTGTAAAAGCCAGTGCAAGTACTCGGGGCGTGGATGATGAAAACGCCGCGGGCGCGTGCAGTCTTGAGCATCTCGTTCATGGGACCGGCAAGTTCACCCACGCGCTCCGCAGCGGATTTGCACCAGTGGTCGTCCCACATGTCGCAAACGATGATGGCAGTTTTCTTCGGATCCCAATCACTTTTTTTCTCGTTCGCTGCTCCTTCCTTCCCAGGCAAGGCCGTGCGAGACCGGAGGGTCAGCGAAAGAAGTGAGTCGGCACTTCTGGAATCGTTTGGAATCGCAACCAGTGCGACCCCGAGAATGGGGAGAAGTCTGAGGAGCGTTCTGTTCACTGCGGCACTCTCATGTTGGTTGGGTGTCTGAGGAATGCTTCTACGATACTGCCATTGGATCGGCCCCGCCAGAAGTAGCCCGGTCTTCCAAGTCAATTGTCCTTACACGCCATTCATGAATGGCGATAACTCGGGCGTCGTTATCCTTCAAGCGGGTGCGCGGGGTCTCGTTCTCTCATTTCTTTTACCTCACCCCGCGCCGTCCGTTTTCGGAGGGTTCTCATCATGTCATCTGTTGATCTCTCCATTCCCCCCTCACATGTACCGGCCCGCAGTTTCCTCCGGTGGATTTGCACGAGCAATCCGTTCTATGTGATCAGCGCGGGGCTGTTCCTGTTCGGCCTTCGAGTATCATTCGTCCGCCCGAACGATGAGACGGACAGTTGGGCTCTGATGATCGGGCTCGCCGGTTATACTGTTCTTTTGGCAGTTGCAGCACTTGTTTTGGTTCGGTTTGCAGGTGTGTGGAACGATGTCCGCACCATCCTGCTTCTGGTCGTGCTGATGTTCCTGGCCACATCCGTGACGTTCGATGAACTCCTGGTTTTGAATCCCCATCGTGGAACTCTATTTTATCTGGTCGGGTTTGCCTTCGCGGTTGCACTCACCGAAGGATTGCTTCGCACGATCCGCCTTCGATTGCAAGCATTGTTTCGCGTTCCCTATTATCTCACTCTGGCTTTATTCTTTCTTTACCCCATCGCTCTCGTTCCGTTGGTCGGCAACCCGCACAGTGAGATTCTGATGTGGGGACTCTGGGGATTTTCTCCGGTCGCAGGTCTCATCTTCCTCACGCTCATCCCGGCTATTCGTCGGGGGCCGAGTTACGTTCGGGATAATGGAAGTCCGTGGCCCTGGCCGTATTTCCCATGGTCTGTGTTTGTTTTCCTGGCCGTGGCGGTCTGTGGGCGAGCGTTTCTCTTGTGCTGGTCTTTCCACCTGCTCCCCAGTAATAGTGGGCAACTGATTTTCGGCCTGTATTTCTTGATCCCCTTTGGGTTGGCCCTCGCTGTACTTTTGCTGGAACTTGGTCTTATCTCTGCAAGTCGCACGACGCAGTGGATTGCTCTCATTGCACCTCTCGTGTTGGCGGTCTTGACAGGTCTCGTGCAACGCGACGATCCAATCTACCGGGAGTTCCTTGGGTTTTTCACCTCACGACTTGGAGGAAGCCCACTCTTCCTGTCGTGCATCGTGGCCGCGTGGTTTTATATCTATGCCTGGATGCGACGAGTATCAGTCGCGCCTGAGTGCTTGACGGCCGTTCTCCTTGCGCTGACGATCATCGGGCCGGATACCCACAAGCTACGGGCTGCTATCGAACCTCAACCAGTTCCACTCGTCGCTGCGGTATTGCTCCAGATGTGGCTTGGCTTATGGCGACGCGATGCCCGCCGACTGGTTTTCTGTACTCTGATCGTCGCTGGTGGATTGGGGTCAGTCGTTGTCCACTGGTATCGCAGCCTTCGGGAGCAGATTCCCGGACTGGATTTCCTCGTCCTGGGGCTCGTACTCCTCCCGATAGCCGTAATTGTGAGTTTGGGGAAGGCGGGCATACTCTCGCGATGGGTGGCCGCATGGAAGCGACGGATACCGAGTTCGACGGAGTGATGCCTCTTCCGTTCCCAGGCCTTTGGCTTCGACTTCTATCCCTTGTTTTCTGTCTCCAGACTCTTGTGTCGAGGCCGGACATTGATGTCGAAAAGACCGAAAATTTCATCCTCGCTCAGGCCGAGGGCAGCGGGTTTGTCGGCCTGAGCGAGCAGGTCGTTGAACACTTTCCGTTTCGCTTCCAGAATTGATGCGATGCGCTGTTCAATTGTTTCACCAGCCAGAAACCGGGTCACGGTTACCGGCTGACGCTGGCCGATCCGGTGGGCACGGTTAATCGCCTGATCCTCGACCGCAGGATTCCACCACCTATCGAAAAGGAATACATAGTTCGCGAACTGGAGGTTCAGCCCGACACTTCCCGTGCCGTAACTCATCAGTAGGACATGACAGTCCGGGTCGGTGCGGAAGCGATCGAGAATCGAAGGGCGGACAGCCTGTGGGATTTTGCCGTGGAACTGCAAAGCCCCATACGGTTCGAGTGCGGCTGCAAGCACTTGTAATGGTTCAACCCACTGGCTGAAGACGATGGCTTTCCGGCCACTGTCGGCGACCTCTTCCATATCTGTGAGGAGTTGCTCCTGCTTCGCGCTTTCTCCTGTGAGGGGATCGAAGTTGCAGATCTGCTTTAATCGCATAACCAGCTGAAATACGTGCTGGACACTGATCGTATCGCCCAGTTCGTTCAAGTGAACCACGCCCTCCGTCTCCGCACGGACATATGCGGCCCGCTGAGCGGACGTAAGTTCCACTTCCAGATCGCGGAGGATCTTCGGAGGCATGTCCGACTGCACCACATCCTTCGTCCGTCTCAGGATGCAATCGGAGGTGTATCCGGGCAATCGCTTCGGTGGCGTGTCGGGCGGTATGCGACCGGGGTCTACAAAGGCAAAAATATTGACGAGGTCGTCGGGGTGGTTCTCAATCGGGGTTCCGGTCAGTGCCCAACTGCGGGTACGGTTAAGTTCCCGTGCAACCTGCGCGGTCTTCGATTCCTTATTCTTGATCCTCTGGGCTTCATCGAGAACCACCACATCGAAGAATACCCGTTTATCGGTCGCCAGATCGGCATCGCGGGTGAGTGTTTCGTAATTCACGAGTTTGAGTGGGCAGTTTGAGACGAGCCACATGGTCCGTCGTTGGTCGGCATCGCCGTCGAACATCTCGAATGGGATATCGGGTGCCCACATCTTGAGTTCGCGTGACCAGTTGTGCATGAGAGGCTTTGGGCACACAACCAAACCGCTACGTATTTGTCCCTGATGGAACAGTAAGCGGAGCGCAAGAATTGCCTGTGCCGTTTTTCCCAAGCCCATTTCATCCGCTAGAAGGGCACCGTGGCGGGGCATCAGGAATACGATGCCTTCGAGTTGATAAGGGAACGGCTCAAATGGGACTTTGAGTTGGCGGCTATCGAACAAACCATCGAGTGGCGGCTGGAGTAAATAGAGCAGCCGATCTTTGAACAGAACAGTATCAACTGTGGGTTTGGGACGGATTCGGGCTTTGACTGGGGCATCTTTATCCGGGAGCGTTGGCAACTTGACTTCGTTTCGGGCAGCAGGTGCATCACTCGGTAACCGTGGCGCTGGCGTATAGTCCATCGGTGGGGCCGGGAATTTCCAACCTTCGGTGGTAACGCTCATTTCCAGCCGACTGAGCGATCGCACCCAAGGGGTATCCGACAGTAAACGTGCCTCGCGAACTCCGGGCTCCAAGGCTCGCTCGAAGCGTGGATCAGAGTGGACTTCGGCAGAAGGTGATATGTCGAACGCGACAAGTCCGATCTCATCATCCAGATCGATTAGTAGGGATGAACTTGTTGCGATTAAGTTTGAAGCGCTTTCAGGCAGCACGGTTGGTTACTCCCATCTTGCGCGCTTCGGCAATCGCCTCCCGAATCCGTGCGAATGGTTCTCCGAGATCGACTGCCGTATCCACTCGATCCAGCAGTTCCGCCACTGTTTGCGCGTCAGTTGCAAACCGTGCTGGCAACAGGAGCCCAGCGGAAGTCCGCGAGTGATCCATCGGGGTCGTCTCGGGGATAGAAGTTTGTGAGCGGAGTGCTACCACGGGTATTTCGAGCCGGGATCGCAAAGGCAGTGCGGCTGGAATATCCGTCACAATAAGGTCTGGCTTTGCACTGGTCTTCTCGACCAGTGTCTTCCCAATGAGGTCTGCGAGGAGATATTCCGTGAGTGTGGGACCATAGAGAGCAGCCTGGATCCGGTTCGGTTGCACGGCCGTTGTTAAGCGGAACTCAAGTGGTCTTCCCCAGCCATTGGTTACGAGGTAGCCACCGAGCCAACCCGAGGGTTCCTGAAGCACAGTCAGAAAACCAAGATTGATCGGTCCAGGCGGAGTGGATTGACTCACGGCGCGTTATCCCAGAGGGTCGAAATTGCATGTGGCGAGTAGTCCACCACGAGGCACACCCACCATCGGACCCGGATGTTCGGGTGCTTCAGCGGGTTCCGCCTCTCGCGGCGTTAGCTTTCTCCCAGGGGGCGCGGCAGTCGGGATTACTTCCCCATCTTCTCAAAACTACCCAGATAATCGTCCGATGAAGTGTACGAGTAAATAGATCACTTATGCGATGAACATGGGGTACTCACCTTCCGCTTTTCGTGCAATCGAGTAGAACAAATGAGGAAAGGACGGTCATCTTCCATGAGTTCAAACCAGTCCACAATCATCCCCAGCGGGCGCGAGATGTCTTCCGATAATGCAAGTGAGAACAATTTGTCCCCTGTTGAAGGGCACAAGGAGCAAAGCCGTTTCCTCCGTGGCACTTTGGCAGAGGAGTTCGCCGATCCCGCCATCACTCATTTGAGCGAGACGAACAAGAACCTCATCAAATTTCATGGCAGTTACCAGCAAGAAGATCGCGATGCCCGGAAGAATCGGAATAAGTCCGGCGTTGGCAAAGCCTACATGTTCATGATTCGACTCAAACTGCCGGGCGGGAAGCTAACTGCCGACCAGTATCTCGCAATGGATGATATTGCCGGCGAGTACGCCAATGGAACCCTGCGTCTCACAACGCGCCAGAGCATTCAGTTTCATGGCGTTCTCAAGCAGAACATGAAAAGCACCATCGTGGGGATCAACAAGGCGCTCGTCAGCACTCTGGGTGCCTGCGGCGATATCAATCGCAATGTTCTTTCTTGTCCCGCACCGCTTCCCGACCCCACGCGCAAGCAGATGGATGAACTCTGTGCTGCGGTTGCCCGCGCATTGACGCCGAAGGCTGCGAATAGTGCCTATCATGAGGTGTGGCTGAACGGTGAAAAACTCGATGAGCCGGAAAACGATTCCGAGCCGCTCTATGGGAAAACTTATCTGCCTCGCAAGTTCAAGACGGCATTTGCACTGCCGCACGACAACTGCACCGACATTCTCGCTCAGTGCCTCGGCTTCCTGGCAATTACGGAGAGCGGTCAACCTGTCGGTTACAACCTCTATATAGGAGGCGGTCAGGGGCAAACAAACAGTATGCCCGATACCTACCCGTTGCTGGCCCAGCCGGTTGGTTTCATCGATCCAAGCGAAGTTGTGGAGGCTGCGGAAGCAACAGTGCGACTCTTCCGGGATCATGGAAATCGGGCCGACCGCAAACGAGCGCGGTTGAAGTATCTGATGAAAGATTGGGGGCTGGATAAATTCCGCGAGGTTTTCTATCGCGACTATTTCAAGCATCCAGCCCGGATGCCGAAGGATGCACCCATCACAGGTCTCGACCTGCACCACGGCTGGCAGGGGATGGGGAGCGGAAAGTGGTTCCTGGGCTTATCCGTGGAGAATGGCCGCGTGAAGGATGAGGGTAGTATGCGGCTACGGAGCGGTTTGCGCGCGATCGTAGCGCGGTTTCGTGCGAATGTGAGGCTCACTGCTCAACAGGATATCATGCTTTGTGATATTTCGACTGCCGATCGTGGGGCGGTGGATTCGATGTTGAACGAATATGGCATTCCACGGCCGGATTCGCTTTCCCAGGTCCAACGCTGGAGCATGGCTTGCCCAGCAATCCCAACCTGTGGTCTGGCAATCACCGAAAGTGAAAGGGCGCTACCTGGAGTGGTGGATCAATTGGAGAAGGTTCTGGCGGAACTTGGGCTTGAGGGTGAGCCAATCAGTGTGCGAATGACGGGTTGTCCAAATGGGTGTGCAAGACCGTATCAGAGTGAGGTTGGGATCGTGGGTCGGGGTGGTACGAAATTCACTCTCTACATCGGCGGCGATAGTTACGGCCGTCGGCTCAATACGGAAGTGCAGGATTCCGTACCGATTGAGCAACTCGTCCCAAAACTGGCCAAGGTCTTTGCGGCATTCAAGGCAGAACGCTCGAACGGGGAGTTGTTCGGGGATTACTGCTCGCGAATCGGGTTGATGAAGCTCAAGGAGTTGGTAGGAAGCGAAATGAACTGATGTGTTCCGAGATAATTGCATGTCCTCCGAGGAACCGATCAACCTCAGCCAACAGCTTTTGGCCCACCTGGAATCATTGCGGGCTGCTGGGATCATGTTTGCCCCGCGTGGGCCAGCACTGGTGCTTCCCAAGCTGACTCTGCCGACTCACGAACCGGACCCGGCACCGAAGATGCTGCCAAAGCCCGGGATTCAGGCTCACACCACTCCATCACTCTTCGTCGCCGCGCCACCCACACTGCTGCCGGATACGCCCGAAAGTCGGCGACACGCTCTCACAGTCCTCGCCAGCGAAATTAGCGGATGCGATTTATGCAGCGAACTGTTTTCCACCCGCACTCAAACCGTATTTGGCGTTGGTCCCATCGATCCCGATGTGGCGTTTGTCGGTGAAGCTCCGGGAGCCGATGAAGACAGGATGGGCGAGCCGTTCGTGGGACGGGCAGGGCAATTACTCACCCGGATAATCGGTGCATGCGGATTCACGCGAAAAGAAGTTTATATCTTCAACACACTCAAGTGCCGACCACCGAATAATCGCATCCCCACATCCACTGAGTGCGATAACTGCCGACCTTACTTCGAGCGTCAGTTCGACTTGGTGAAACCGAGGTATGTCGTTGCACTCGGCGCGACTGCTGCCAAGAACCTCCTTCAGACTGGCCTTGGGATCGGCAAACTCCGCGGCAAGGTGTATCAATACCGCGAACGACCGCTCATCTGCACGTTCCACCCATCAGCGCTGTTGCGGGATGACTCTGGGGCGATGAAACGCGATTGCTGGGAGGACATGAAACTCCTTCTGCGCACGATGGGCCGACCAATCCCCGATGTGAAGCGGGAATGATCGGTCTGCTGTGACGGTTGAGTCAGCCGTTTGTGCGAACAATTTAGCAAAGGTCGATGAACTGGTTTTTAATGTAGCCCGCGACTCCGTCGCGGAGCGGTGGGCTACTTTGAAAACCCTGTTCTCAATACCTCTCCACACTTACTGCAACTCACTTCGTTCCCAGTTCTCGACGAGATTCACCACTGGCGATTTCGGTTGGGTTTCCTCGCCAGTCGAGGGGTGCTGGTCGGGAACCAATTCGTTCGTGGTCGATCTTGCCCGTGAGTTCATCGTAGACGTGCTTCACGTTGTCCTTGATGTCCTTGGCATCTTTCCCGGTCCATTCCTTGTACCACGGCATATCCAGAGCTGTTGTAATGTCTTCAAGCGATTTCTTGGCTTCGACGCCCTTCTTGATCTGGGCTCGCATGTCCGCGAAGTAACGCTTTTGAGTGGTGAGCAAGTCCTTGCGGCTCACTTTTCCGTGACCGGGGCAGACGAGGTCGATTTCGAGTTTCTCCATCTTTTCCAGACAGGTAATCCAGCTTCCCGAGTCAGCATGACCCATGAAGTTGAACGCTCCGTTCACGCAGGCATCTCCCGTGCAGAGGATCTTCTGTTTGGGCAGATAGGCCACGGCATCACCGCTGGTGTGACTGTGTCCGAAGGCATAGATTTCCACACGCTGCGTGCCATCTTCAAGCACATACTTGTCATCGAATGAGATATCGGCCTGTTTCAGCTCATTTGCCTTGAGATCCTCTCGACCCATCGCTCCCTTGGCTGCATCCTCCCACTGCTTGGGTCCATTGGTCTTCAGCAGGCGAGTGGTGGGTGTGCTGGCGATGATCTGGGCTCCTTCCTTGGCCCAGATGCAGTTGCCATAGGCGTGGTCGCCGTGGTGGTGTGTATCGAGGACGAATTTGATTGGCTTCTTGGTCGTCTTCTTGATGGCGGCGATCACATCTGCCGCCTCTTTCGGGAAGTTCGCATCGACCACGAAGACGTAATCCTTGAACACAACCCAGATGTTGTTGCTGCCACCGAACGGAATCTTGGGATCGGTCGCGGAGATCGAGGAATAGCGGAAGAAAACACCCGGCGCGATTTCCTTCACATCGTTGAACTTCATTTCAGGAACGGCCAACGCAGCCGGTTGCTCGGGTGCGGCTCTGTCGGCCGAGGCATACACAACCAGAGCGAACGCACAGACGACGGCTGTGAGGATGGCAAGACGCTGGTGCATGACGTTTTCCTAACGACACTGGTGAATGTGGACGGAGTTGAGGACAAACGCATTATCGGGTGCATCGAGTGTTTCTCGATCACGGAGTGCATTCGTTGGCTCGCCCGTAGGATACTCCTCCTGCTCATCCCAAGCAACAGTCTGGAATGCAGCTTTACCAAAGCCCCCGGAGTGGACTTGTTTTGGCAGTTTCGGGGCTGTCTTTTGGTACTGTGTCGTCATGAGACTGTCTCTGTGACAGTGACGTTGTTGATGCGCAAGCGGTTTTTCGCATTCCAATGAACATTTGTGTCATACCCCCATGACACGACCAAATCTCATATGCGCAAGCCGTTTTTTAAGTTATTCAGTCGAAAAGTGGCAGTTATTGGCAGACTTTTGGACCACATTCCGTCTGCCAGCTCCTTTCGTCCCGACAGTCCCGGATCTTTTGATGGCGTTCGTGGTGCTGCCTTTGGCATCGGTCGCTGTGTTCCAAACGGCTTTCTTATTGGATGATGGCACGTGACAGGCGCATACCTCACGGGCTTATGGCTTTTTTGGCTTCCTCGACCTAGGTAACGACTGGAGAGGCCTATCCATTCTTAACTTCCACTTTCAATCCGGGTCCGATCCATTGCTTGATGGGAATAATCCGAGGATAACATTGAGCATCTCTTCCATGAACACCATACAGCGGGAACTGGGGGGAATCTCAATGCCAACGAGTGACGAACTCAAGATGACTATCCGCCATTCGGCACGAGCGTTGTTGGTGGCACCGAGCGACCTTCTAACTACTGAAGGTCGGGTCACAGTCGCTGGTGGGATTGTGATTTTTGTAGTCGGGATGTGGCCGCTCGTGTTTAACAATGCTCCTCCCAACAATGATGAAATCGAAGAAGCATTAGAACAGATGGCTCTCGGAATGTTGGTGTTTGTCTGGGGTGTGCTGGTTTGTTACGGTGCCAAGCAGATGTGGGAACTCACATCGTACAACTGGGCGATGGTCGGGTCGGTTCTGGGCGTACTCCCAATCCTGGTGGGAATCTTCGGTATCATCATGCTCCAGAATCCCAAAGTAATAGCCGGATTCGCGGAAGTTGAAGCTGGCAGCGACAAGAAGAATGACGAACAAGGCTATCCTGATGAATGAGGCCGATTATACTCAGGAGTTTCGCGACCGATGATCTATCAAACGCTGGTTTTAGGGACTCCTTGCAGATGAGACGATTCGCCAGTTCAACTTATGCGCGGATCTGCTGGAACTGGTTAGAAAGGCCGTGGGCGTGATGGAAGGAAATGCCAGATCGAGGTGAATTTGCCAATGCAATTCCCTGCGTGATCGGTCTCCGCAGGGAATTGTAAAGTCGTTACTTGTCCTTCTTCTCCCGTGTCCCATCAATGTCAACCTCGTGGGTCTCGCCATTGATCTCCGCCACGGCCTTCCCCTTCAGCTTGTCCCCATCGACCTTCAGCTTATACTTGACAGTGAATTTCGTATCCATGAACTCGACATCGGTGGCGAACGTCAACTCACCATCTTTGAGTTTTGGTTCCTTGAGTTTCGACTCCTTCTTTTCTGGGTAAGTCATTGTTCCGGTAAGCTTGTCTCCGTCCTTCTTGACGACCAGAGTGGACTCCATCTTCTGGCCACCAACCTCGTACTCGCACTTCCACGTACCGACGGGTTCAGCCTTTTTGTCTTCGGCAGTCACGATGCCAGCCAAACCAATTGCGACTGCGAACGTGAGAAACGCTTTCATGCTCATGTCCCCAGGGTGCCGGCTGGGACGAATGTCCCAAGCTCGCTTGCCATTGTAGGGAGGAATGGGGAAGTTTCGCCCTCACCGGACGATCTGAGGAAGAGAAAGGCGGAAGGCTTCCATTAAGAAAGCGGCCGTGGAAGCTTGTGGGCTTGTAAGGAAGAAGAGATTTTCAGCGATGAATAATGCACCATCAATTCGCGCAGTGCGTTGCATCGAGAATCGGGCGGCAGATGTCAGAGCAACGCCAACTGCTTGAGGACTACATTGTCCGATATGACGAGGCGGTTCTTGCAGCGATTGTGCGGCGGCATGGTCCGATGGTGAACGACAAGGGGATTACACCACTCTTCCGAAATGGCAGTTCTGAAGGAAGCGGGTCGATATGGTCATTGGCGTTGCCGAGGGGGGTAATTCGGCAAGATGTGTGCGAGTGCGAATGCAGTAAGTATGAGGCCGATATATGCCGGAGATTCGCAGCTGATGATCTATCAAACGTGGATTTTAGAGACCACTAGCAGATGAAATCACTCGTACCGTGGAGTACAATCTTTGCAGGGGGACACACTATGCCGCTCCGCGACCATTTCCGTTCGCCGGTCAAAAACCGGCATAGATGGAACGAACTTCACGCTATGTGGCCGGCGATGCTCGTTCGGCAACTCTTCGACATTCTCCCCGCTGGGTATGTTGCTGCCCCAAGTGTGCACATTGGTCAATTGTTCGAGATTGATGTCTCCACGTTTGAAGTCGATGAACCGTCTGAGACCGGGTCTGTGACGAGAACTGGTGATGGAGGCGTTGCCCTCGCTGCACCGCCGGAACCCACTTTGACCCTGGAGACTGACCTTTCCGAACAGGACGAGTTCGAGGTGCGGGTCTACGATACCGAATTCGGCCAGCAACTGGTCGCGGCGATCGAGATCGTCAGCCCTGCAAACAAGGATCGACCCGAGAACCGACGAGCGTTCGTCGCCAAGGTCGCGGCACTTCTTCAAAAGGACGTGTGTGTCTCGGTCATCGATCTGGTGACGATCCGGCAGTTCAATCTCTACGCGGATCTGCTGGAACTGATCGGAGAGGCTGACCCCAAGCTTGGCCCAACGCCGCCGCACTTGTACTCGTTTACGATCCGGTCCCGAAAACGACCTGAAAAAAAGCGGTCGCCCCGAAAAAAGCAGTCGCTTCTCGATCTGTGGTATTACCCAATGGCGTTAGGCCAACCACTCCCGACGCTCCCAATTTGGCTGAAGTCCGAACTCAGCGTCTTATTGCCGTTTGAACCGAGCTATGAGGAAACCTGCCGACTTCTGCACATCTCGTGAGTGTGATGTCGAGGTGATGGCTGCTATGGAACTGGAACCTGTCAAAAGTGTTCGGGGAGTGGGGAGCGGCTAACCCGTCATTAACAGATCAGGAAGACATGCAGAACCTCGGGAATTCGGGAATTTAACCTTCAACATCAAAACCTTCCCTTCTTTGTAGGTTCAAGAAGAGGGACTTTCCGATGGGTGCGATGGCTCAAGCGAGTTGCGGTTGTGGATACTCCGGCAGCATCCGGTTAGGTGGGGGCATGTTGAACTTTGAAACCGTCTGTTTATTCCCTATCTATTGCCGCACATGCCAGACGCTCCAGACGACCAACCTGTTTGAATCCCCGGTCAAATGCAACAAGTGCGATGGAACGGATGTGACTGTCTATGACGACCCCGAGTTGCTTGGCGAGCCGGGCACTCGGAAGGTTTTCTCCTGGGATACGGAGAAACAACTTGGGAGAGTGCTGCGGCTTTCAGATGGCAGATATCTGTATCCTGCCTGTGGTCAGATGCGGTTGCGATTCCAACGGACGGCGAGTTGGGATTGATTTGGCATAGCCTTCGAGTTCGTTAATGAATTCCTCAAACTTCCGACCAGCGCCGCGCCGGATTTCCTGAATCGCTTCCATCACTTCCTTTTCGTCGAAGGTGCGGATGGCTTCCTCCACTACTTCTGGTGGGACAGGGATTGGCTGTAGACCGCCGTGCGGCAGTCCAGTGGTATCTTCAGGGTATTCAGGTTCCATACCAATATCGTAACCAACAATCCATTGAATGCTCAGCCCATTCTTCCTTCCCATAAACCCCCGAATTCCAGAACCTGTCTCTCACTTCCGGTATCCTGAATGAGAGAGGCAGTTCTTGCCCACTTCGTGAGGGTGTCGTGAATCAGTTGGAGTATCGTTTTGATGTGGTTGTTGTTGGAGCGGGTCATGCCGGGGTCGAGGCGGCGATGGCAGCCGCACGTCTGGGGCTCAAGACCTGCCTGCTGACCATGAACGCCGATGCCGTTGCTCAAATGAGTTGCAATCCGGCCATCGGTGGTGTGGCGAAGGGGCAGATCGTCCGCGAAATCGATGCCCTGGGCGGGGTAATGGGGAAATGCACCGATGCAAGCGGTATACAGTTCCGCCTGCTGAATGTCTCAAAGGGGCCGGCAATGCACTCGCCCCGCGCCCAGGCCGACAAGAAGCTCTATCAGTTCACCATGAAGCGTTGGGTTGAGGAACAGGAAAACCTGACTCTGCGACAGGAACTCGTTGAAGCACTATTGCTCGAAGACTTCAGCGATTCATCTTCTCCTTCTAAGAGGAGGGTTCTTGGTGTCGTTGCACGCGGCGATACTCACTACCTTGCCCAGGCAGTAATACTTACCACCGGGACATTTCTGAAAGCTTTGATGCACACCGGCGAAGCGAAAACCCGCGGTGGCCGGGCAGGGGATAACTCCGCTGAAGGAATGAGCGATAGTCTTTCCGCAGCGGGATTCGAGCTTGCCCGGTTCAAAACGGGCACACCCTGTCGGCTCAATGGACGCACAATCGATTTCTCCAAGTGCCTGGTTCAACAGGGAGATGATCCGCCACGACCCTTCAGCTTCAGTACAGAAAAGATCACCATTCCACAGGTCGTTTGCCATTCGACTGAAACCACATCAGCCGTCCACGACCTGATTCGCCAAAACCTCCATCGTGCCCCTATGTACTCAGGGCAGATTTGTGGTCGAGGTCCGCGATACTGTCCGAGTATCGAGGACAAGGTGGTTCGCTTTGCAGATAAGGAATCGCACCTCATCTTTCTGGAACCGGAGGGGCTTCACACTCGTGAGTATTACTGCAACGGCATCAGCACCAGTCTTCCCAAGGATGTTCAGGCTGCGATGCTCAAACTGATCCCGGGTCTGGAAAACGCGGAAGTCATGAGATGGGGGTATGCGGTGGAGTACGATTACGCCCCACCCACCCAGCTTCACACCACGCTGGAAACCAAACCCGTCGCGGGCCTTTACTTTGCCGGACAGATCAACGGAACGACTGGCTACGAAGAGGCGGCGGCCCAGGGCCTCATGGCGGGACTGAATGCCGCACTGAAACTCAAGAAGGAACAACCGCTCGTTCTCGATCGCGGTCAGGCCTACATCGGTGTGTTGATCGATGACCTCGTAACCAAGGGAGTCGATGAACCCTATCGAATGTTCACATCGCGGGCCGAGTATCGGCTGGTTCTGCGCCACGATAATGCCGATCGCCGCTTGACTGCTATTGGTCGAAGAGTTGGATCAGTGGGGGAAGGGGAGTGGGACCGGTACTGTCGGAAGGAGCAGGGGATCGCGGAACTTCAGGACTATCTGAAGAAGAATCGGAGCGATGGAGATCGTCTCGAAACGTGGCTTCGTCGGACGGGTCAGGAGTGGGTCGATCTCTGCGAACGACATCCCGCCCTGCGCGCATGGGACTGTCGGGCGGATGTGGTCGAACAGGTGGTTCTGGAAGCGAAGTACAGCGGCTATGTGGACAGGCAGGCCAGCGAGGTTGAACGGTTCCGGCGAATGGAAGACAAGCGGATACCATCTCAGTTCGACTACGCCGCAATTCCCCAACTCCGCCATGAGGCAAGGGAGAAGTTGACCCGCGTTCGGCCCGACAGCCTAGGTCAGGCGAGTCGCATCAGTGGCATCACCCCGGCAGACCTCGCAGTGCTGTTGTTTTATCTGGAATGAGTTGTTATGGGGCGTCCTGCCCGTGGGGGGAAGTCGGGGAACCGGCGGAACCTCGCTGGGGCGGGTGTTTGGCTTGCGACTTTTGCAAGCCATGTTCCAAGTTCTCTGGATCGCGTTTGAAGACAGTTGTGTGTTTCCACAGTTGGTTTCACTGCGGCATGTCTTCAATCTGAGCTGGAAAGCTGGGAATTGAGTTGTTGGACAACACCTGGCAGTATGAGCCGTCCCCCCGGTCGATTGTCTTCCGGCGCAACGGCAGCCCGCTTACTCGGGCCGGCCACTCGGTACATTCAGGTAACTTTTTTTCATATGACCATTTGACCCCGCGGTGGGAAAATGGCAAAATGGAGTAACCTGCGTGGGCTGGGCTGTCGATGAATGGTAAGACCGATTCGATAAGGAAACGAAAATTGCACACGTAGGTAAGGGAGGCCGGTTCATCCGATTCGTAGGGAAACGGGAGAGCGGTAAACCCGGTAAGGGTTGCCGATCATGCGAGGGAATGCGGGTTCGGGAACCGGGTAATCCCCGGCAGAGACAAACCCTTCGCGTTGATCAGTCACCCGACTGAGCTATGATGCAGTGGGTGGTTGACCCCTCTATCTTGCACCGCTTCCGCAGTTGCCCTAGCGCGGTTGAACTAACCACCTTCCCCCTCCTGTACTAACCCGCGGGATCGCCCAGCTTCCCAGGTTAGGCAGTGACCCGGTTGTCAGCGATTCATTCATGGATGGATTCCGGTCCCGCTGGCTCGGTCGCCTGGCCGTGCGTGGACCTCCTTCTCGCGAGCCGGCTGAGCCGGCAGGGTGGTGTTCGGATGAAGACTGTGTTCACGACCGGCGAGGCCGCGAAAATCTGCAAGGTCTCCCAGCAAACCATCATCCGTTGCTTCGACAACGGGCAGCTCAAAGGATTCCGTGTTCCGGGCTCCAAGTTCCGGCGGATCCCCCGCGAGGCTCTTTACAAGTTCATGAAGGACAACGGCATCCCCACCGATGCTCTTGAGAGCGGCAAGCGGAAGGTGCTGCTGGTGGACGATGATCCGGAACTGGTCGACATGATGGGGAAGGCCCTCCACGAGGACGGACGCTTCGAGGTCCGGATTGCCTCCAACGGGTTCGATGCAGGGATGATGGTCAAGGAGTACCGCCCCGATCTCATCATTCTCGATGTCATGTTGCCCGACATTAACGGTAAGGAAGTCTGCCACCGGGTCCGGGCCGACTCGACAATGGAAGATGTCCGAATCATATGCATCTCGGGCATGATTGAGGACGACAAGGTTCAGGAACTGAAGTTGGCGGGCGCCGATGACTTCCTGCCCAAACCGTTCGATGTGGATGTGTTGATCGAAAAAATGTGCGCTCAGCTCGATATCGAGACGGGCGTATTGGCGTGAGCCTGCTCCGGCACACCCAGCGCGTGGCCGACGGGATGGCTGCCCACGATCATTTGGCAGCCATTCCGTCGCTTATGCGCCGGGTGGCATATCACCAAGGAGTCTCCCGTGCCAGGGAAGGCGGTGGGCCGAGCTGCGGTCGAACTGCCGTGGCTCTGCCCCAATACCGATAGCCTGATCGCGCTCGCCGATGCCCCGGCGACCGTTACCGGCCTATCGGCTGCCGATCCCGCATTGGCGATCTTCCTCCTTCGTTTCGCACAATCTGCTCCTGCACCCGCCCTCGCCGGGTTTGCTCCTGGGACTCTCTCTTCTGCGCTCCTTCCCGAAACTGCGGCTGCGTTTCTCGCTGCAACCTCCGCTGGTGTGCTGCCAGTCGCATCATTTGTCATGAAAAAGGTGTTGGCTGTAGCCGAGCGGGCTGGAATCATTGCCGGATTACTCGCGGAAACCACGCGGCGAGCGACAACCGAATCCGCAGCAACCGTTGCCCGACTTGCTCCGATGGGATGGTACGCCATCGCTGCGGTGGACACGTTCAATGCAACAGAACCGTTGAGCGATCCGCAATTTCTCTCTCAACCTGCGAATGTTCAGACAGAAATATGGGGTCTAGATCACGCTGCAATCACACGTCGGCTGGCAGCCAGATGGAAGCTCCCGGCGTGTGTTGCGACCACGATTGGCTCCTTGATCCATTCTTTTGCTGTCGCAACTCGCCTTGTGACGCATCCCGACCTGTTTGCCATCGTGCAGTTGGCGGTTCTTGAAACAGAAAGAAACGAAACCTGTCTGGGACTCACATACGGTGCCGACCGGGCGGAACTACTCGAACACCTCCAACTCGAAGACTCCACCATCCACGCAATTGTCACTCAGGGTTTTGAACTAGCGAGCAATCAGGTTTCTTCATGCTTCGACCCCAATCCTCACCGTGTCCCACTGGTTCGGAATCTGTTGCGGATGGCAGGCGAGAGTCGCCGAAGGAATGGGCCGGCGTTGGTGGTCAGACTCGAAGACCGCATCGATAGTCTCCACACCGCGTTGGCTGAGGTTGGAGAGCTTGTCAGCGAACGGTTGCGGGCAGCGAAACTCGATGCCCTTGCGGAACTCGCGGCCGGGGCGGGGCACGAGATAAACAATCCACTGGCAGTGATCTCTGGGAATGCACAACGACTAATCCGAACCGAGCCCGATCTGGAACGCGCTGAGGCATTGCGGGCGATTGTTCGGCAGGCGAATCGTATTGCTGGCATCCTGCGCGATCTGATGCAGTTCGCGCGTCCGCCTCGACCAAACTCTCGGATAGTCCCGCTTGGGGATCTCCTACAGAATACGCGTGATGATTTGACCCCGTTGGCGATCGAACGAGAGGTTCGTCTTGAGCTTGAGGGGGTATATGCCGGGTTATGGGTCGAAGGGGACGTAACGCAACTCCGCCATGCTCTTGGGTCGGTTGTCCGCAATGGCGTTGAAGCCGCACCCTCTGGCGGCTGGGTGCGCATCTCGTCCGCAGCGCCCGAGGAAGGCTCTCTTACGGTTGTCGTGGAGGATAGTGGTCCCGGTTTGAGTTCAGAGGCCGCGGAACACGCATTCGATCCCTTCTTCTGCGGTCGATCAGCAGGCCGTGGGCGTGGTCTTGGTCTGCCGACTGCCTGGCAACTTGTCCGCCAGAATGGCGGAGAATTACGGTTCGAGCCGAAGGATGGCGAACCGACTCGCTTTGTTTTTACTTTGCAAAGGGCAGTTGAACACGATCTTCTTTCCCTACGATCAGCCTAAATTGATGTGGTCTCTTCAATCTCTTTGAAATGAAGAAAACAAAGAGAATTTGCCGTAAAAAAGCTCAAAAGACACAAAAAAGAACAAGAATTCTTTGACAGGATAAAATCTCATCTGTTTAAATGTTGCTGTAATTTGTCATTGTTCTTCCTGGTTTTTCTTTTGTGCATTCTGTGCTTTTTTGCGGCCATTCTCTTTTGAACGGTTTACTTCTCTTTCTTCACGTCCTTCCGATCAATAGCACTGGTCCAAGCTGTCTGCGGGTCTTTCTCATCGGCTGAAACGAACCAAACCAGCCCAATCCGGATCTCCGCCCACTCTCCAATCGGGACGTCGGCTGCGAACGTAACCTTCCCATTGGCAGGGATGGTGACCGGACCTATCCCGGTCCCGCACCACGCCAATTTGTACTCCTTCCACTCCTTGCCCTGGAGCAAGCCGACTTTGTGGAGAGGGACGATGGTTCCATCGGGGATCTTCGGGTCGAACGAGTCAGACGTGTACCCCAGGTAGGGGAGCGGCGTGGGGTTTGGGTTAGTCACCTGAAACGTAAGAGTGACAAACCCGTCCTTTTCAGTCGCGCTGGTGAGCTTGAACACAGGTGGTGTCGGCTTGTCAGCCGCCGCGGAGAAAGTCGTGGCGAGGAGTAGGAAGACGGTCAGCATTGGTGGGCCTCATCAAAGTGGGACGACACTTTTCAAGACGATTGAGGCAGGGACAGAGATTGCCCATTGAATTACCTAACGACCCTCTTGCTTTCGTTGTAACTGTCAGTTACCCTCAGACTATCACCATTCGTTTATATGGCGTGGAAGGATCCGACTCATGAGGCTGCGCGGCCTGAGCGAACTCGTCCGCGGCATCACTCAACTTATTTTCCCAAACACCTGCTTGATCTGCGATGTGGCGGAAGTAGATTGCAGCAAGTTTCGGCATGGGCTGTGCAGTAATTGTCTTCAAGATGTATCGCCCAATGGTGACCTTGCCTGTCCGCGTTGTGCGATGACAGTTGGGCCGCACACGGACGTCTCCCGTGGCTGTAGCGTGTGTCGCGGGGTATCGCTCGGATTCGATCGCGCGATTCGGCTTGGTCCTTATGAGGGAAGACTCCGGGACGCTGTCTTGCGAATCAAGTCCGGCTCCGGTGAAGGATTAGCGGAGATTCTTGGTCGTGTCTTATGGGAAAGGGTGTCGGAGCGATTGACGACAACACGCTTCGACATCGTCGTGCCAGTTCCCCTCCACTGGCGACGGAGATTGGCACGCGGGTATAACCAGTCAGCAGCACTTGGCAAAGAACTGGCTGTGGGGTTGGGTGTGGAGTTTGCCCCAAACCTCTTGATGAGGGTTCGCCATACCCCCCAACAGATACAACCGTCAGCAGCAGCCCGAAAAGAGAATGTTCGTGGAGCGTTCCGGATAAAACGCCATGCAAGTCTTGCGGATAGGGCAGTATTGCTTGTAGATGATGTCCTCACGACGGGAAGTACTGCCGGTGAAGCAGCTCGAACACTCCGAGAAGCTGGTGCCAGGCAGGTGATCGTTGCCGTTCTGGCTCGACGATGAACTCGACCGGAGATATCGAGTGCATCGGTGGTTCTGATCGTGCAGTCACAGAACAGCGACAGAACTGGATTTGGATCCGAATTGCTGATGAAGCTCTCCAGTGGAATCTGATACGAAATCGGTTAGTGACCCTGCTGCGTTCTGGGGGAAGGCAGTTGGGTCATGAATAGGGGGGAATGAGGCCATGAACCGTTTGCTGCTTGCTTTGGCAGGAATGCTTACAACTGCGATGTCTGCCTGGGCAGGAAATCCGAGCGATTTGTTTTCCGAGAAAGTAATGGACTTCGGGACCACCCCGAAGGGCACCGTGTTGGTCCATTACTTCCGCTTCACCAACACGACCAACCAAACGATGAGTCTGGGGACACCGCGAGTGTCCTGTGGATGCACTGCCGCGGCCTTGAGCAAGAATTCACTCGCTCCTGGGGAGAGTGCCGCTGTGATTGCCTACATGGACACGCGGCGGATTCCGACTCCTAATGTTATCAAGTCGGTCATCGTTTATGTGCCTTTCCTGGCCCCGAACCAAGAGGAAGTCGCACTCCGCGTGCAGACAATTGCTCGCGATGACCTGATGATGTCCCCGGATAAGTTTGACATCGGTACGGTCACCAAGGGGCAGCCAGCAAAGGCGACCACCAAGGTGACATTCATGAGCGATCCGAACTGGCGTATCACGGAGGCAACGAGCACCGGTGCTTATGTTAAGGCGGAATTCAAGGAGGAATCGCGAAGCGGGAGCTTGGTGACCTACGAAGTGACCGCGATCCTCGATAAAGATTGCCCCGCAGGGAATTGGACTTCGGATATCAATCTCAAAACCTCCAATGCCGCTGTCGCCAAGCTTCGTATTCCTGTGAATGTGAACATCGTAACTCCAGTTGCCGCCAATCCGGAAAGTATCGCCTTCGGAAACCTTTCGGTGGGGATTGCCAGCGAGAAAAAGCTCACACTCCAGAGTGGAACCCCGTTCAAGATTCTCGATGTGAAGGGGGTGGATGAGCAATTGAAAGTGGTGATCGAAAAGGCCGATGCGAGCCAGACCCACACGATCATTCTTGCCGCGAATCCGAAAGCTCTTGGCGGTTTCGCCCGGACGGTCGAGATCTTTACAGACAACAAAGAGCAGCCGAAGATCATCATCCCGGTGACCGCCAAGGTGATTGAAAAGTAAGGAAGCGGTCGCAACCCTCTCTCGACCGCGCAACACGGATGACTGAGCAAGGCTCTTCCCAACAGGGGGAGCCTTGCTTCGTTAAAGTAGCAGGCACACGGAGTGCCTGCTACTTTCCTGCCAAGGTGATAATCCAGAGACCAGTCGGGTCAACTCATCGGTCGTCTTCTGGTTGGAAGAATGTGAAATTCCTATTAAAGCCGGGTCACCCGAACCTTGAGGTTTCGTTGTCCATGTCGGATGTTTCTCAACCCCCGTTCAAGAAACTTCTCGTGGCAAACCGGAGCGAGATCGCGATCCGAGTGTTTCGGTCGGCCCACGAACTGGGAATTCAGACTGTTGCGATCTATTCGCACGAGGATCGGTTTGCGTTACATCGCTTCAAAGCCGATCAAGCGTACAGCATTGGGAAGGCCGGGGAACCGATCAGAGCCTACCTGGATATTCCGGGCATCATCCAGTTGGCTCGTGATGTTGGAGTCGAGGCGATTCACCCCGGTTATGGGTTTTTGTCTGAGAACGCATCGTTCGCGCGGGCGTGTGGAGAAGCAGGCATCGCGTTCGTGGGACCACGTCCGGAGGTCCTGGAGCAACTTGGGGATAAGGTCTCGGCAAGAAGCATTGCGAAGCGAGCAGGCGTCCCGATTCTTTCGGGGAGCGACGCACCCGTCTCATCCATTGAGGAAGCGAAATCTCTGGCTGCGAAGCTCGGCTATCCGATCATCATCAAGGCTTCGATGGGTGGTGGCGGGCGTGGAATGCGGGTTGTGAATTCACCAGACAAGCTTGAAGAGGGGATCGAGTCTGCTCGCCGCGAGGCGGGAAGTGCGTTCGGTATTTCCGATGTATTCCTCGAGAAGTTCGTGCAGCGAGCCAAGCACATCGAAGTGCAATTGATTGGAGATAAATTCGGCGGTTTGGTCCATCTGTTTGAGCGCGATTGCTCGATCCAACGCCGGCATCAGAAAGTCGTCGAGCTGGCACCGGCACCCCAACTCCCGAACGAAGTTCGGCAGGGCATTCTCGATGCCGCCGTGGCTGTCGGAAAGGAATGCGGCATCGACAACGCCAGTACAGTCGAGTTCCTGTACGACACGGAGAGCAAGAAGTTTTATTTCATTGAGGTGAATCCGCGCATCCAGGTGGAACACACTGTTACCGAGCAAGTGACGGGATTCGATATCGTCCGGTCCCAGCTCTTGATTGCAGCCGGACATAAACTGGGAGATGCGGCGGTTGGATTGGAGCAATCCGCGATCTCGACGCGCGGGTTTGCGATCCAGTGTCGGGTCACCACGGAAGATCCAGCTAATGGCTTCGTTCCCGATTATGGCCGTTTAAGTGCCTACCGTTCGAGTGGTGGCCCTGGCATCCGGCTGGATGCGGGAAGTGCTTTTGGTGGAGCGGTCATCACGCCGTTTTACGACTCGTTGTTAGTCAAAGTGACTGCGAGTGGATTGCGATTTCCTGACGCCGCGAACCGAATGGAGCGGTGTTTACAGGAATTCCGCGTCCGCGGCGTAAAAACAAACATCCCGTTCCTTTTGAACCTGATAACGCATCCCAAGTTTCTGGATGGAGAGGTGACCACCCGGTTCCTCGATGAGACGCCGGAACTCTTTCGCTTAATGAGCCGACGCGATCGTGCGACAAAACTCCTGGCGTATATCGCCGATGTGATTATCAACGGGCATCCCGAAATCCGCGGGAAAGAGGGTGAGACCGGGAAGCAACGGGATGCGACAGCGATCGCTGCGGCACCACATCGAGTCCCGATCAAGGCTGAAGATCTTCCCCGTGGCACGCGGAACAAGTTCAAGGAATTGGGTGCCGGGAAATTCGCTGCCTGGGTCCGCGAGGCAAAGCAACTTTTCGTCACCGATACCACAATGCGGGATGCGCACCAGTCACTTCTCGCAACGCGAATGCGCACGCACGATATGGTGGCGATTGCCGATCGATATGCCAGTACGCACGCGGATCTGTTCTCGTTGGAGATGTGGGGCGGGGCGACATTCGATACGTCCATGCGGTTCCTCAAGGAGTCGCCTTGGGACCGTCTCGCACAACTTCGGGAACGCATCCCCAACATCCTGTTTCAAATGTTGCTTCGGGCTGCAAACGCAGTCGGATACTCGAACTACCCGGACAATGTCGTCGAGGAATTCGTGCGTCAGGCCGCGAAAGCGGGAATGGACATCTTCCGCATTTTCGATGCGAATAACTGGCTTCCTAACTTGCGAATGGCCATCGAAAAGGTGTTGAAGACCGATGCAATCTGTGAAGCGGCGATCTGCTACACCGGCGACATCCTCGATCCGAAGCGGGACAAATACACGCTCACTTACTTCGTGAACATGGCGCGGGAAATCGAAAAGCTCGGCTCGCACATTCTGGCAATCAAGGACATGGCTGGTTTATTGAAACCTTATGCCGCGAAGAAACTGGTCAAAACACTCCGGGAGACCATCGGCATCCCCATCCATTTCCACACACACGACTCAGCCGGTGGACAGATCGCATCGTATTTGATGGCGGCCGAGGAAGGGGTGGATATCGTCGATTGTGCGTTTGCTCCGCTTGCGGGTGTTACCTCGCAACCCAGTCTGAATGCACTGGTTGAAGCTGAGCGGTTCACGGGCCGGGCAACGGGTCTCGATTTCGATTCGCTACGAACAACTGCTGCCTATTGGGAGATCGTGCGAAGTCACTATGCCCCGTTCGAGACCGGCCAACTCACTAGCTCCGCCGATGTCTACCTTCACGAGATGCCCGGCGGCCAGTACGCGAACCTGTATCAGCAAGCCCACTCCCTCGGTCTCGGTGATCGATGGCTCGAAGTGGGGCCGATGTACGCCTCAGTCAACAAACTGTTTGGAGATATCGTCAAGGTCACGCCCACTTCCAAGGTTGTTGGAGACATGACCCTGTTCATGCTCGCCAACAATCTCACGCCGGAGCAAGTTCTCGATCCCAAGAAGGAGATTGCATTCCCGGAATCGGTGGTCGAGTTTTTTGAGGGAAAACTCGGTCAACCTCCCGGTGGGTTCCCCCCCGATTTGCAGACCCGTGTGTTACGAGGCAAGAAACCACTCACGGATCGACCCGGAGCCTCGCTTCCCCCGGCTGACTTTGCCAAGGCCAGCGCGGAACTGCAAGGCAAGCTCCACCGGTCCCCCAGCGAAAACGATGTGATCTCGTATCTGCTCTACCCCAAAGTGTTCACCGAGTTTGCGGAATCGTCGGCGAAGTATTCCGATTTGAGCGTTTTGCCAACTCCCGTGTTTTTTCATGGGATGCAGAAGGGTCAAGAGGTGAACGTCGAGATTGAGCCGGGGAAAACGCTCATCATCAAGTTCCTCACGGTCGGAGAAGCCCAGGCCGATGGGCGACGGGTTGTGTTCTTCGAGTTGAACGGACAACCTCGTGAAGTGTTCGCGATAGACAAGTCACTGGGCGGGACGATCAAGACCCGCACCAAGGCGGATGTTGGAAACGCAAAACACGTCGCGGCACCAATGCCAGGCTCGGTTGTGTCTGTCTGGGTCGCAGTGGGCGATGAAGTCGCTGCCGGTCAGAAACTCCTGACTCTCGAAGCGATGAAGATGGAAACGACACTTTACGCGGAGCGGCCGGGAAAGGTGGCGGAGGTACTCGTTCGCGCGGGTACGCAGGTCGAGGGTGGCGACCTGGTGATCCGATTCGAGTGAATCGGCGATGATCCACCGATTTTGGGCCAGAAGACAATATTGATCCGCAGAGAACGCAGATTAAAAGACAGACTATTGATTTGTCTTTTGTTTTATAATCTGCGTTCTCTGCGAAATCTGCGGATAAATCTCTTCCCTTCTTCAAATCTGTGGTTCATCGAACTACTCACTTGCCTCCGCTTTCGCAGCTTCTTTCTTCACATATTCCTTAAACGCAGCCATGTTGTACGAGATGAACAGGAAGGCATGATGGAGTGCCTGATAGGTCTCGTCATCGGGATCGTCGGAGTAGTCCTTGCGGAGTGCATAAAGTCGAGCGAGCAACTGGTCGGCGCTAGGCATCGGTACTCCTCACTTGGAACTCATTATTCTTCTGGCTTCCTGCCGATAGTTTACCCGACTTGACACTCAATGGCTCTGGGTGCTACGTTCTCGCGGCTTGCAGGCAGGGAAGACCCAAGCAGCCAACTTGCAGCATGATAGGCCGCCGTGTTGCAAGAGGAGCCCATGACCAAACGCACCAGCCAACCGCTGACAATCTGGTTCGTCATTTGGGATCTAGCCCTGACCGTGCTGGCTTGGCTTGCTTCGTATATTGCCCGTTTTAACATCGATTTCCTCCCGTTTGACCCAGAACGACAACCGGAATTCGGGCTCTACCTTCGCAGTCTTCCTCCAATTATTCTTCTCGCGGCGATTGCATACCGTTTTGCGGGAATGTATGAAGTTCATCGACTGCGGCGATTCCGGGAGGAACTGGTTGCTGTTGGGGGTGGCGTGGGTTTGATGGGTTTGGCGGTAATCGCCACCATGTTCTTACAACAAAAGCATTTTCATTCACGTCTGGCGTTGGGGATGTTCGTTGTCGGTTCCGCTGTCGCGATCCTTGTGATCCGTCGCGTTTCCTGGATGGCCTTGCGTCGATTGCGGGCTAGGGGTGTGAATCAAAGCCATGCCCTGGTTGTGGGTACTGGTCGGCTGGCTCGTCGGACAGTTCGCACACTTCGAGCTTTATCCTGGTCGGGAATCCAGTCTATCGGTTACGTTGAGGACGAAGCTCACAGCGGTCCAGCCGCCGACTTGCCGGTTCTTGGGAACCTCATGGAACTCCCTGAGTTGGTGGAGCGACACCATATCGAGCACATCTTCATCGCGCTCCCACTCAACCGATATGCTGATGCTCGCCGCGTGTTCGCAGCTCTCTCTCAGACCGTTGTTGATGTGCAACTGGTTGCCGATCTCCCCACGATGGCAGGAATGGCGTTCCACACCACGCAACTCCACGGGTTGACCGTTATTGGGCTCCGGGAGAACCCACACCACGGGTTGAACGTGGTGGTAAAGCGGGTGATGGACATCATTCTGGCGATAATCGCACTGATTGTAATATCTCCCGTCATGGCATTGATAACCATCCTGATTAAACTCACAAGTTCCGGACCAGTGTTGTATCGCCAGGAGCGTTGTGGCCTGAACGGTCGGGCGTTCCAGATGCTAAAGTTCCGCTCAATGAGCGTGAATGCCGAGACCGCCGGGCCGCAAATGACTGCGACAAACGATCCGAGGCGTACCGTGTTGGGGGCATTCTTACGAGTGACAAATCTGGATGAATTGCCACAACTATTCAACGTACTCTGGGGCGATATGAGCCTTGTTGGGCCGCGCCCCGAACGGCCGGTCTACGTGCGAAAGTTCTCCAAAACGATTCCGAATTATATGGCGCGTCATGCCGTTAAAGCTGGGATGACAGGGTGGGCTCAAGTGAATGGTTGGCGTGGTAACTCTTCACTCCGCAAGCGTGTTCAGTTCGACCTCTATTACATTACGCACTGGAACCCCTTCTTCGATCTCCGGATCATATTCCTCACAGTCTGGCGGATGCTGTTCCAGAAGCAGAAACACAACTATTGAGTGGTTGTAGCTATTCGCATTTACCGACCCCGGCTGGGGTCGTAGCAATTAGCCGGTGGCTGAGCGCAGCGATACCACTGGTCTTGATTGATTCTTGTCCGGATCACGTCTGCTGCTCCGTTTAAAGATTGTCACAAATCGGGTTCAGAAGCAAATTTAAGCGGAGGGGAGAAAAAAACTCGATCATCGTCACGATATTATTATAGTTGTTGTAGTATTGCTGGCCCGCATTCGGATCAGAACATAGTTACAAGTTCTGCTCACGAGCGTAAAAGTCTTCCTCCAGCGGATCTCGAATCACGAGGTGTTTGTAATTCGGGCGACAGGTCTGGGGATTATTGAATCGCGTGAACTACACTTTCGGCGGATTCCATCGAGTAGGGAGAGCGTTCGGTTCATCACCCTTGCATCGAGCTGCATATGCCTTCTGCCTTCGATGGTTTCACCCGGCTCCTGGAGTCGGGTCTACCACCGTTGTTTGCGAATAGCGCAGATGGGAATGCCGGAACCACTGTTTCGAGCATCTTGATCTTGCTGGCTTACCTGACGGTGTCAGTAATTCTCTGGGTCAGCAGGCGGTGTCCGGCATCGCAAATGCACCGGACTTTCACGGTTCTCTCTCGCGATTGCAGGCTTTGGCATCATTCACACTCTGACGCCGGGATTATCGACAACGCAGCGGGAAGAGGTGGGCAGATGGGTCTGTATTACCGCGATCTGGTTCGCGGTGGGACTCCTCTGCTATCTCCGGTTTCAGACTCAAGAAAAAGCTATAAATACTCCAACTGCCGAAACAATAAGCAATCCATGTACGATCGCTGCGACAATCACCGGTGACCCTGATGGGAGTGTCATGCCCCAGTCTCTGCCGATTTCCGAACCAACGGTTCCGGTCGTTCCAGCTCTCTCAAACGTTGGGGCGAGTTCCAGTATGGAGAGGGATGTGTTGGGAGAAGATCGGTTTCGGCTGTTGTTCGATGGGAATCCACACCCCGCGTGGGTCTTCGATGCGGAATCGCTTACTTTTTTGGCGGTTAATGATGCCGTGATCCACAGATATGGTTACACGCGCGATGAGTTTTTGAGAATGACTCTTCGGGATGTTATCGATGCAGACGATATCGACCGAATGGCCAACTGCACAACGCAGGAAACTGAGCGAGACTTGGTATTGCCCTGGCGACATCGGACAAAGGCCGGAGTTCTCCTTGGTCTTGAAGTGGTCGCAAGCACTCTCTCATTCGGAAACCGAACTGTACGATTAGTCGTTGCCGCAGACATTGCCGACCGGCGGCGAACAGAGGGGGCATTGCGCGAACGCGAGGAGTTGTTCAGAAATGTTATCGCGAATATTCCCTGCGGGGTGTTTTGGAAGGATCGAGCATCGGTGTATCTTGGATGTAATGATCAGGTGGCTCGGGATCACGGCTTGGCAGCACGAGGTGAACTCGTCGGTCAAACGGATTTCGAACTGGCTGTGATTCCAGATGAAGCCGAATCGAGTCGAACGAGCGATCGACGGGTCATCGACTCACGCGCTCCACTCCTCAATGTCGAAGAGGCCCACACGCGCCGGGATGGGCGAAAGGCCGCTCTCCTCGTGAGCCGCGTGCCTCTGCACGATGCAACTGGAGAAGTTGTCGGGGTGCTTGGGGTTTACCAGGATGTCACCGAACGGAAACGCCTTGAGGAACAACTTCGCCAAGCTCAAAAAATGGAGGCCATTGGTCGGCTTGCTGGAGGAATTGCCCATGACTTCAACAACCTCCTGACAATCATCTTTGGGAATGCCCACCTTTTGCGCCAACTCCCAAGTGGAACACCTGATATCCCCCAGTTGATCGATGACATTCACGATGCGGCCGATCGGGCTGCCGCCCTCACCCGACAACTGCTGACATTCAGCCGTCGGCAGCCATCCCGCCCCGAGGTGATTGACCTGAGTGAAGTTGTGGCGAGTCTGGCCGGTTTGCTCCGGCGTTTGCTCGGAGAGCGGATTTCGGTTCGCACGCAGGTTGCCCCCGATCCAGTTCGCGTTCGGGCTGATCGGGGCCAGTTGGAGCAGGTGGTGATGAATCTGGCTGTTAACGCCCGGGATGCGATGCCCGGTGGTGGCACGTTGACCATTGCAACGTCATCGGTCACTGCTCCATGTGGACTGGGGAATGCCTCAACGCGATTCGTCCGCTTGACAATCTCAGATACCGGAGTTGGAATGACGGACGAGGTGAAAGCAAGGATATTCGAGCCATTCTTCACCACGAAAGAGCCAGGGAAGGGGACAGGATTGGGGTTGGCAACCGTTTACGGAATTGTCGAGCAGGCGGGCGGCCACATTGAAGTCGAGTCCGCTCCAGGAGCGGGCACCACATTCCGCATCGGGCTCCCGTGGTGCGATTCCTTACCGCGGCCATCGACGATCATCGCGACCCGAAACCTCGGTATGGGAGGGACTGCGGGACAGGGGAAATTGGTCCTTCTGGCGGAAGATGAGGATGGGATACGGAAGTTGGCGCGATTCGCGCTCGAAGCACACGGCTACACTGTGGTGGAGGCCGAAGATGGAGAGGCTGCTCTTCCACTGGTGACACCGGATCGACCGATCGACCTGTTAATCACCGATCTGGTGATGCCGGGGATGGATGGGCGCGAACTGGCTTCCCGAGTGCGGATGATTTTCCCCGAGGTTGGCGTTGTGTTTATCTCGGGATATGTCCCGGATGCCCATCGCCTCGAAGGACTTCCGGGAGCCCTGTTTCTTCCAAAACCGTTCAATCCGAGCGATCTCGTCAAGATTGCCGCGCGGGCCATTCGACGAACGATATCTGCTCATGAAACACTGGTCGGCCCGGGAGCGACAGATAATACGGCGAGTGGGAATTGATATTCCCAGCTTGAAACGCAAGCGACCGGAGGTTGTGGCTTCAGGCGGTAGGTCATGGTTCTTCTCGTGAAGAACCTTGGGGAACGCGAATGCTTTTGGGGATCGGGGTCCATGTCCCACCGAGTTCTGTTTGTTGCAGACGATCCAAACCTCCAACGATCGCTTCGTCTGATGCTTGAGCCACTCCTGAAGGAATGGGAAGGCCATTTCAGCCGCGGTGGACCTGATGTGTTTGCGCGCTTGGATGAATCCGCCTTCGATACTCTCGTCACCGACACACGATTGGCTGGGACCAACTGTGCAGAGATGCTCACGGAGGTCCGGCGGTGCCATCCTCTGACGGTTCGGATTGCCCTCATCAACCCCAAGGAGGAGGACGATCTGGTTCGCTTGGCTTCCGTGGCTCACCGGCTTCTCGCCAAGCCCTGCGATCCGATCGAACTGCACGCCGCGATCCAGCGCGCCCATTCTTTGCGCGAACTTCTTAAAGGCTCTTCTCTCGCCGCGGTTGTCGGTCGCCTGGGAAGTGTGCCGACTCTTTCTACGCTTTATACCCGAATCGCCGATGAGTTGATGTTTCCAAACTACTCACTTGCAACAGTGGGTGATCTGGTCGCTCAGGATCTGGGGATTGCGGCCCGAATGCTCCAGATGGCCAACTCGGCACTTGTGGGTCTGCGACGGCCAGCGACCACTCCGAATCAGGCAGTCCGAGTTCTCGGTGCCGATCTCACACGGACACTCGTGCTGGCAGCCGACCTGTTTTCGCGGTACAACCCCATCTCTCTCAAGCCCTTCTCGATCGAGTTGTTGTGGGAACACAGTCAACAGGTGGCGGAACTGGCAACCCAGATTGCGCAGACCGAACGCGCTGGGGATCGCGTTGTGCGTGAGTCGGGGTTGGCCGGCCTCTTTCACGATATTGGCCGGTTGACCCTCGCGAGCCAGCTTCCGGGGCCATACAGGGAAGTAATGGGAGCGATGCTGTCCGAGAACCTCACGGCAGCCGATGCCGAGAGGCGATTGTTTGGTGCATCGCATGCCGAAGTCGGTGCTTATTTGCTGGGTTTGTGGGGACTTCCCGACCCACTGGTGGAGGCGGTTGCCTGGCACCACAACCCCTCGGCCTGTCCTGGTAATTCGTTCACACCGCTGACGGCAGTTCATATCGCCGATGCTGTCCTCCGGGCAGATGAAGGCGTCTTACCCGACATGGACTATCTGGAGCGGCTGGGGTTAGCCGAGCGGTGGGATGTGTGGAAAGAATTGCCTGCGAAGGTAGTACACGCGAAATAAGCAGATTGTGCATTCACAATCTGACGTTAGCGGTCATTTCCCCGTCTCAACAACCTTCCCGGGTGAAGCGAACAGCTTTCCCTTCTCCTGTGCTTCCTTGGCACGTTTCGTCTTATATTCTTCTGAGTTCCATTTACTTTCCAGCTGATTCCTCTGTAGCAATTTGCGTTTGCAAAGGTTCGCGGTTTGCACCTATTGACGGCCCATGTAACAACCCGCAGGATGACTCTGGCTCAATCTCCAACCAAACTACTCTGTAAGAAGGCCGATTCCTCATGCGAAACATCCACACCGGACTTTTAGTTCTCACATCCATCCTGAGTACGGCGGCAACTGCCTCAGCTGTCGATGATGAAGCACCCCCACTGAAGAAAGGCGAGCAGATCATCTTCCTCGGCGACTCAATAACCGAAGCGGGTGTTTCACCCAAAGGGTATGTCACACTGATCAAAAACGCATTGGCCGAAAAACACAAGGATCTCACCATCGAAGTTATCGGTGCTGGGATCAGCGGCAACAAGGTTCCAGATCTTCAAAGGCGACTTGAGAAGGATGTACTGATGAAAAAGCCATCGCTCGTCGTCATCTACATTGGGATCAACGATGTCTGGCATGGCGAGAATGATCCAGCAAAGGGAACTCCGAAAGATAAGTACGAGGCTGGTTTGACGGAAATCATCGGCAAGATCAAGAGCGCTGGGGGGCGAGTGGTGGTCTGCACACCAACTGTCATCGGCGAAAAGAAAGCCGGAGCGAACAAACTCGATTCACGGCTCGATGAATATGCCGAGATCAGCCGGAAGGTTGCCAAGGACACAAAATCGCAACTCTGCGATCTGCGCAAAACATTCCAGGACCATCTGACCAAAAATAATAGCGACGACAAGGAAAAGGGGATTTTGACCTCGGATCGTGTCCACCTCAATGAAGCAGGTAACAAACTCGTTGCCGAAACGATCCTCTCAACGATCGACAAGTAATGTGAACGAACGCGGCATGCTAAACAGCATGCCGACGCGGATCATATTGTTAACCAAGAGAAATGAAGAGTATTGGCCGCAAAAAAGCACAAAAAATGAATGCAGGGATGAACAACAGTGAGTGTTGATTCGTTAAACCGATTGGGCGATGTCCTGTCGATCCGATCAATAATCATTTTTGTGTCTTTTGAGCTTTTTTGCGGCCAATTCTCTTTGTTTTCATCCCTTTTCACGGCCACTCTGATCGCACCCTTGAGGCTAGCGCGATGATTCGGATTCTCGCTGTGTTTGTTCTCCTTTACAGCTGCCACACTGTCGTGGCAGCCGACTTCAATGCTGATAAGCTCAACAATTGGCACCACTGGCGTGGGCCCAACGCGGATGGGTCCGCACCCAAGGCCGATCCTCCCACCCGGTGGGATGCCAAGACCAACATCAAGTGGAAGGTCGAACTCCCCGGACGGGGAAGTGCAACCCCGGTGGTGTGGGGCGACAAAGTCTTCGTTCTTGCAGCTGAAAAAACCGATCGCATCGCGAAAGCGTCCGAACTGCCCAAGCCCGATCCACGCTTTGAGACCAAAACCGATCCTCCCACTAACTTCTACAAATTCATCATTCTCTGTATCGATCGACAAACCGGGAAGATCCTTTGGGAGAAGATTGCTGCTGAAAAAGTGCCACACGAGGGACACCACGAAACGCATTCCTACGCGGCCGGATCACCTACGACCGATGGGAAATACGTTTACGCTTCGTTCGGGTCGTTCGGAACATATTGTTACGATTTCGATGGCAATCTGAAATGGAGTCGCGATCTTGGTCCGCTCCACACGCGACTCGGCTGGGGTGAGGCTGTCACACCAGTCATTGCCGGAAACTCGCTTCTGCTGAACTACGATCAGGAGGCGGATTCCGCTCTTTACTGCCTGGATGCCGCAACTGGGACAACACGATGGTGTGCCAAACGCGATGAGAAGACGAGCTGGAACACGCCACTGGTTGTGGAACACGAAGGCATAACGCAGGTGGTTACCAGCGGGACGAATCGCATTAGGAGTTATAACCTCGCCACCGGTGAGTTGATTTGGTCGTGTGGTGGGATGACTATCAACTCCATCCCATCGGCCATTTCGTTCGGAGATTCAGTGATCTGTGTCAGCGGCTATCGCGGTGCCGCGGCCATCTCGATTCCTCTCTCGGCAAAGGGCGATCTCGGGGTTGATGGCAAAGTGAACTGGCGCTATGCAGCTAACACGCCATACGTCCCATCGCCTGTTCTTGTTGGGGACAAGCTCTATTTCACAGCCATGAACGACGCGCTCCTGACTGTCCTGGATGCCAGGACGGGCAAGCCGGTGTTCGAGAAGGAACGGTTGCCGCAGGTGAAGAGTTTCTACGGTTCACCAGTTACGGCGGCAGGCCGAGTCTATTTCACCGATCGGGACGGGACGACCGTGATTCTCAAGGCGGGGGACACGCCCGACGTTTTGGCTGTCAACAAGCTCGCGGAACCAATTGATGCCTCCCCGGTTTTGGTTGGGAAACAGTTGTTACTACGTGGCGCGAGATGGCTCTGCTGCATTGAAGAGAAGCCCTGATCGCTGAATTCGCAAACCAAGCGAAAAAGTGAATGCGAGGGGATCAGATTACCGGGCGGATGGGCAAGAGAACAGCCAACCGGAAGCCGGTCCAGCGGTTCCGGCGCGCGACCGAAAGTTGCCGACGGTGACTGCACTTTGCAGCGGCATTGCTTGTGCGGAGGAAGCACGCTCCGCGAACTGTGGTTCGAACCGGTGTGATGTCTGTTGGCATCGGCATCGTTGGATATGGGTGCGGAAAAGTTCCGACTGCTGCTCCCTCTTCGGTGGGTAAGCACCACTCCGAGACGTTACCGCTCAGTTCTTCACAGCCATAAGCCGATCTCACCTGGGAGAATTTGCCCACCTCTCGCGTGTTCGCACCTGCTTGATGTGTTCTCGTTGGGTAGTTCCCCCACGGATAGACTCGCCCATCTGTTCCGCGCGCGGCTTTTTCCCAGAGCCATTCCGTCGGTAGTGTCCCTCCTGCCCACTTGGCATAAGCCAGCGCATCGAAGCACGATACCCAGGTTACTGGGTGTCGCTCGTATCCCCTGGTTGGTTTTCCTTTGTTCCAGTGCCCCAGGAACAAGTCATTGTCCGGATGGTTGTCTGGAGGAGCGTAGTTTGTCTCGCTCAGGAACTTCGCGAACTGCTCGTTCGTAACGGGAAATCGTCCAAGTGAAAATCCAGCTACCTCCGCGGTTTGCTTCTTCGTACCGTAGATGAACTTCCCTCCGGGAATCCAGATCATCATGGACCCATCGAGCGGGTTGAGCCAACTGAGATTAGCTGCTGTGCAGTCGGTCTGTTCGCAGGGGAGCGCAAAATCGTTCTCGCGTGCGAAGTCCAGAACGGCGTGTGAGTCAGGATTGTTTGCCACGTTCATTACGATCCGCCACGCAGTTGCTGTCCGCTCAGGGCCAGGTAGCTTCTTCGTCAATTCCTCAAGCTGAATGAGAGCCGGGGCGGAGGGGAATTGATTCTTAATTTGCCGAACAGAATCGTTATCGTCTTCATCGTCGTTCATTCGGCACCTGCCTCCCCACCGTTGGGTGCTTCTTCTATTGGTCCATCGATCAATTCATTCACGCGGCGAAGGAGTGCAGCCCCCTGTTCGGGCTGGACCATGTTTAAATAAGCAGCGATTCCACGCAGATATTGCGAGAATGCACCCACATTACCCTTGAAGTCGGGATGCTGTTCCGCCTGCGTGGCGATTCCTGTTTTGTCGCAGTTGTGGAGAATTGCCCGAAGTTCCCGGCGAAGTTCTCGCGGTACCCGCAGTGCTTCGTTGACGACGATTCCCGTGACTACCTGCCGCTGCGAATTGCGTATTACTCGGAATTTCTCTTGGTTGATGATAAACCCTTCCTGTTGACAAACCTGATCGACCCACCACCGAAATCGTCCGAGGTTCAGGCTCTCCGCTTGAGGGAACGAAAATGTGAGATCATCGGCGTACCGGGTGTAAACGCCCTTGTTCGCGGTCGCCAGCCCAACGAGCCGGGCATCGAAACGTCGACAAACCAGATTCGAGATGGCTGGTGAAGTCGGGGCACCTTGCGGCAGCACCGCCGAGCCCCATTTCTTGGGGTCGGGCGTGTAGCAACAGAGTCGCGCAAGGACGGGAGCGATCTGGTTGGAATCATCATCAGTGCCAAACATGCAGTTTCCAACAGGGTAACCGAGGCTGGCGAAGAGTCCGATCACGCGGAAATAATGGATCGTTGGGAAGAAATCCTTGAGGTCGAACTTCACAATCAGTTCCGCCCCCACATGGGGTCCTGCATTGCTGACTGTAGATCGCCCATTCACAAAACCGTGTGCGGCAGAGTGAGGTGGGGCTTTGGTCAGGATGTGGTGGAGGATCTGCCGTTGAACCCATTTCAACTGTTTCTTGGGAGCGCAGATTGTGCGGTCGGAGCCATCGCGCTTGGGAATGGTGTAGGTTGTGTATGGGCCGCCCATGTAGTCGCTTGCCAGGAGGAAAAAACCAAGCTGGTTGGTCGACTTGATGCCTAAAAGGGTTCGCAGTTCGGCAAGAGAGTTGATGACGGGAACATGGTTCTTGTTCTGGGTGCGAGTACCCGTGGCGTGACTCGTGACTTTTTTCTCCCCCGCGGGAAGTAGCCAGCCGGTTGGATCCCAGTCGTCGCCCCCCTGCTTCTGAGGAAGGGCAACTTCCCGGATTCTGGCTTTGCGGATGGCACGCAATACCCGATTCCGCACCTCGCTCTCCGGATCTTTGGCGAGTCGGCGGAGAACGCGGGCAAGACCGCGCTCGGGGAAATGCTCCACCGCATAGTCCACCAGCGCAATTCGACTCTTTCCGGAGGGGTGCGTTATCAACGTCTCGAATCGTTCCCAAATCAACTCATTGGTCCGGTTTACCGCCGGCTCATAGGATGCCAGCGCCCGGACAGCATTGAGTGCCTTCGCAAGCGGCGCGAATGTCTCGGGAAGTTTGGAGCTGAGTTGCTCCACTTTGGCAAGCAGATCGCGATCGTGATTGGCATTAGCCGGGAGAGATAAGTACAACCAATCCGGGCCTGTGTGGGCAGAAGACATCGCATTTCCTCATCGTCAGAAAGCAGGCTGAAAGCCGGCGTTCCTGGATGAACTGATCCTCGTGTCTCAAGGTAGCGAACCTTCCGTGTCATCTCAAGCACCGAAGCGGGTTCCGGGCGATCATCCGTTAGCCCGTACCTACGCCCTGCTCGATCCCGACCTCGCCCCGTTCGCTGCTTCAGCGCTCTGCGGCACAGTTGAGATAGCAGAAATCGAGGCTCTGGTCGAACTGTTGCTGAACCCGCAGATGTCCGCAAGTGCATGTTCAGCAGCACTGCGGAGTCTCGAACACGATTGTAGCCCGTTTGTGTCGGATGTTGTCGTGAAGGCGTTGGGGAATCAGCACCCGACGGTCCGAATCCTCGCGGCAGGTGAAGTGATCAGACGTGGACTATTTGAAAGTGCGGCAGAACGGCTCGAGCAACTGTTCCGCACGGACCCATTCTGGCAAGTTCGTCGGGCGGCGGTCAATGCTCTGGCTGCGGCCCCCGGTTCGTTTCGTTGGCAGATCATTCTTGCAGCGACCGATCCGCACTGGCGGGTTCGATATGCTCTTGCCCAGATTCTCATGACATGGGGAAACGACGAGCGTGAACGGGAGAGGATTCTAGACTCGTTACACGAAACGAGTCAGCTCGGTTGTGTCGTGCGGTTACGGAATTACCTCAACTATCGCTGGATGGGGCAATTTCCGCCCGAACGACCTTCAGAGAATCCTGCCGACTGGTGTTCATTCTGGGACTGGGATCCCGCTGTTCTGGCTCGCAACCTCGAACGACTGGGAAGAACAGGCCGTCGCGAGTCTCTCTCCGTGCTGCCGCGACTGGTCAACCACGTCGATGAGCGAGTCCGGCGCTGGGTGATCCAGTCTCTCCGGGATGATGGCGAACCATCGCACTGGGCTGAAGCCCTTAGCCGCCTGGGTGACCCGCGTGAGGACACCGTTCCAACACAAGCAGACCTTGTTCGTGGCCTGGAACTCGATCGGGTGGAAGCCGTCGCGAGATACATTCTGGCTCGCGACCTGCCCGAGGCTGCGTTGGAGTGGGCCTTGAGACAAGTAAATGAAGCCTTCCCTGCCGAGGAAGTTCAAACAGACCTGGATCGACTCGCCAAAGCTCTTGAAAACCACTCCCCCCGCGTTCAGGCTGCCTTTGCCAGAATTCGCGGTGAGGCGTGCAGAGAGAAAGCGGAAGTTTACACCGCCGAACATCCCTATACACGCGCAGCGGATCTCTCGCTGGAACGGGCACGCGAGTTAATCCATACTCCGACGCTCGAAACTTCCTGGTTCGTGCTGGGGCGCGCTGCCAGGATGTGTCGTGTGCCGATTTGGAAACTGGCCCCGGAAAAAGAATGGAAACCGGTTCCCGAACCCCGCGAGCCGCGACAGTCGCTCCTGTTGCCGACGATCTCGCTTGTCCAACCCCGTCAACTGGGGGTTGGCGGGCCTGTGGTATCGCCGCTCGGTTTGTCGGGACATTATGGGCTTCCCATCGAAGGGTTCGTTCGGGCGGCAGAGCAGGGCGTGAACCTCTTCTTCTGGGAACCCAACTATGCGACGCTGTCCCGATTCGTGACTGGGCTGAACACCACCGACCGCCGACAGATTCACATTCTCGCGGGTACGTTCGAGGCCGACCCAACGAAGATCCGCAAGGATGTCGAGCGGGCAATCCGGAATCTCAAGCTCGACCGGCTCAGTATCTTTCTCATCTTCTGGACTCAATCCTGGCAGCGAATCACTCCCGATGTTTGTGAGGTATTTGAACGATTGAAGGCCGAGGGGAAGGTCCAGGTCTATGGTCTTTCAACTCACAACCGGTTACTTGCTGCGGAGGCTATTCGAGAGGGATGGAATCCGGTGATGGTCCGGCACAGTGCAGCACATCGGAAAGCGGAAACTGAGGTTTTCCCGCTGGCTCGCGAACGGGGGACATCCATCATCACCTTCAACAATACGTGCTATGGCAGGCTCCTTGATCCAGGCGAAGGCAATGCGCTGGGATTCCGACCGAGCGATTGTTATAGGTTCACTCTGAATACATCCGGTGTCTCGGCGTGTTTCACAGCTCCCTCAACTATCGAATTTCTGGAAGAAAACTTGGATGCACTCAGAAACCCAGAATTGCCGGATGATGTGAGAGAACGCCTGATTTGTCGCGGTGAATGGATGTATCGCGAGGATACCGTCTTTCGTAAGACGGTGCGTGCGGAAGGATGACTATTGGAAAGATGTGTTCCGCTATCGTGTTACTTTCATGCTGTCGCCAAGCGGAACCTCGCGCCTGACCTGTCAGGACGAGGTGAAGCTTCAACTGTCCGGCACTACTGACCACCTGCGGCGTTACACCGCAGTTGACGCTAACTTTTCGATAGCGGAACACACTACACGGGTTGTTGGGGCTACTTTCATCCTTGCGGCACGCTGACCGTGCATTAAGCACCTGTCTTTAATGCACGATACAGCGACTTCAACTGTTAGGCACCACTGACCATCCGCGGCGTTTCGCCGCAGTTTTCGCTAACCTTGTCCGACAACCCTACACACATGAACGATCACACAGAATAACATACAGGACACGTTATCCTGGCATAGGTAATTTGCCTCATCCATTACGTCCGTAAAATCATTTGCTTATTTTTGCTTTCGCGGGAACTTTCGCGCCCTTCTTCCTGGCTTTCGAGAGCCCGATTGCGACCGCTTGCTCGCGACTGTGAACGGGTTTTCCAGATTTCCCGCTCTTCAACTGGCCATGCTTGTACTCATGCATCGCCGCTTTCACTTCTTCGCCCGCCTTCTTGCTGTATTTCCGGGCCATGATTTGCCTCCATCGCGGTTTGAAAATGGGCGACTATTGCACCCGGAAGGAGGTAAGCACGATACGTGCCACTCAACGCTTATCTTTCGCAGGAAGTGACTGCAAGTAATTCAGTGCCTCGCCCAGTCCAATAACGTCGGCAAAGCGGGCTTGAATATCGAAGAGAGTCCATTCGTGGGCAATATCCGAACGGTCCTGTACCGCCTCGCGAACAATAATCGGACGCAACTGAACGCTTTTCGCATCGGTGGCCGTCGCCCGGACACATGCGCTGGTCGAGCATCCCGTGATGAGCAGCGTATCGATCTGATTGCCGATGAGATGGCCGACCAGGGCTGTGCCCGCGAAAGCACTCGCGTGTTCCTTCTCGATGATGAGTTCCGACTTCGCAGGGCGAACTCGCTCATCGATCTCGCACGCCCGACGATCCCACTGACGAAAGCCCGGTGAGAAATCCGCCGCCGATTTGAGTTGCGGCGTTTCCTGAAATGGGGAGGTGGTGTAAATGATCGGGACACCCTTGGCCCGAGCTGGAACCAGGAGCCGACGGATCGCTTCAATCGCGGAATCCAATCTGGCCGAACCACCAGCGTAAGCCGGGTCTGTCCAGCCATACGCCATGTCGATCACCACAAGTGCGGGTCGCTTGCCGAATCCAAACCGCCCCTGAAAGATGCCCTGTTTCTTGTAATAAGCCTCGACCGAGGCCATCGCGGCTCGCAAACCTTCCATCGGGTCCATCGTTCACCTCCTTCGTCTTTCCTTCGCAAACGCAAGAGCCTTCATTCTGGCCCAATGCAGCTATGGTAGGGTATACTCGCACCATATTTACAGCCTCTGGCCCAATGCTGCCCGGGTGGGGTATACTCACATCATGCCATTCACGGACGAGCAGCCATTCCTTGATGCAGTTTTCGCCCGTTATCACGATGACGGGCCACGCTTCATTTATGCCGACTTCCTCGACGATGCCGGAGATCCCGATCGGGCTGAACTTGTTCGCGTTCAGGTCGCCCTAGCCCGAATGGCTGAAGACCACCCTCGGCGCAAAGAACTCACAGCTCTCCAGGGTGAACTTCTGGGGGCTAACGAGGCCCGATGGAGCGAACATCTCAGCGATCTCGTCGAGCCTTCTGAATGTGAATTTCGCCGGGGCGTTCTCGATTCCGTGGTCGTGGATGCGGCAATGTTTCTTGCAAGGGGGGAAGAACTCTTTAGCCGCGTGCCGCTTCGCAGAATTCGATTGCGCGATGCCGCGGGAGTTATGTCGGACCTCACGACCTCCCCATTGTTGGCGAATGTCCTGGAACTCGATTTGTGTGAGAACCATCTCGGTAATGGAGGAGTGAATCTGCTGGTCCGGGCGCAATTTCTCAAGAATCTCGATGCCCTGGACCTCGGTTTTAATGGAATTGATGATGCTGGAGTGCATGCTCTTGCGCGTGCGAGTACTCTCCCAAAACTGACCTCTCTCTCGCTGAACTTGAACGATCGAATCACCTCCGCCGGTCTGGTGGAACTTGCACAATCTCCGTTCTTTACAGGATTAACCGCTCTCGATGTCTCCAGCAACGATATCGATGATGCGGGTGTGCGGGCGGTCATCGCAAGCAAATCGTTGAGCCGGTTGCACACTTTGCGACTGTCCTACAATCACATCGGCGATGCCGGAGTCATCGCTTTGGCCCGGTCGGAGTTGCTTGGCCGAATGATCGCTCGATCAACTCGATTAGAACTCCAGACGAATGAGATTGGTCCTGTTGGGGCCGAAGCGTTGGCTGGAAGCCCGCTTCTCTCCCGTTGCAACTCCCTGGATCTGAAGAACAATGCCATCGGCAACAATGGACTCGCGGTGATCCTGGGGTCGCCTTACCTTCAGAATCTGAGGGTTTTGAAAGTCGGTCGAAACCAGATCACCGGTGGCGGGGTTATCGCTTTACGGGAAAGTCTGCCGCGGGTGTTTACGCACCTTCGGGTTCTCGATCTCTCGGATAATCGGTTGACGGATCACGGGATCAGAATTCTCGAAACAGCGAATCTCAACGGGGCGGTGCTTATCGACGTTTCGGGGAATAACCAGGCTTCAGCAGGTGGCGAACCTCCCATTCCAGTGGGGGACTTAATGCCTGGTGTTCTCCAGGGGGTTACTGATGCTGCCGATGCAGCAGAACTCCGCCGGAGAGTGGCACATCCGACCATGCGGGCTGGAGAACGCCCGAACCAGACCAGTTGATCGCTTCTTTCCTTGTCGTTCGCAACTTCTGTCGGCATAATCCCGTCGTGAGTCCTCTATTCCTCTCATCGGGGATTGCCTCCCATGAACAATGCTTGCCCCAGCTGCGGTGCGGTTTACGCCGTTGCCGCAAAAGACATTGGCCGAAAGATTAAATGCAAGAAGTGCGGCTCTGCTCTCATCGTGTCGGATGCTGGCTTCGTGCTTGATGTGCCGACAGCATCTCCACCACCTCCCGCGGCAGCAGTTGCGGTCGTCGCGGAGGTCGAGGATGATTTCGATACGGGCGATGATGATGAAGTTGTCACGTCAAGAAGGGGCAAGAAAGACAAGAAGGCCAGCGGGGGTCGTGGTGGTGCTGATCTGGGTGCAATTGCGGGCAAACTGGGAGGCTTGTCCGGCCTCGTGGAGAAGTTGGGCGGCATGTCCACCATCCTGTTCAGTTTTGGCGTGTTTCTGGTGATCTTTTTCACGTTCATGACCAAAATCGGGGAAGCTGCAAATCAGCGTGCCGATGCCTACTTATCCAAACTTGAAGGTGAGATGGAGGTGAAAAAAGCTGGCTTGCTCAAAAACAAGTCCGCGTCACCAAAAGAGGAAGATATCAAGAAAATGATGGATGAGGAAAAGAAGATCTCGGAAGAGTATTTACCGAAACTGATCGAAGCTGAACAAGATGCAAAGGCCACCCACACGAGTAACATCCGCGGCAAATGGTCTGATCGTTGGGGCACCATGATTGGGTTTGTTTTTGTCGCTTTTGGGTGCATCGGTTACTTGCGTACCGAGCAACCTCCCCTCGTGTTGCGAATAGTCGCCGCCGTAATCCTTTCTGTTATGATGATTGTCGTCTTTTCGAGCTACTCTGGTAGTGATAGCGGGTCATCGTCGTCGCCATCAAGTACAGGTTCTTCGACACCAAAAGGCGGCAAACAAGGAGTTGGGTTGGGGATGCCACCCGGCAATCAATAATAAATGGTGCGCGGGACACAACTCTTCACTGTCGGCAACTGAGTCAGTTCATACATAATCCAGAACTCACTCAGTTGTCTCTTTCCACTTCAAAGTTGTTTTCCATGCCAGACTCGATTGCCGACCCTCTCACACCGATCTACAAGCGTGTCCTCCTCAAGCTGAGTGGGGAAGCGCTAGGGCACGGGGGGGGTAAGAGCGGCATCAACCTTGATGAGACCAAGACAATTGCCGAGCAACTCCAACGGGTTCATGCCCGCGGCGTTCAATTGGCGATTGTCGTCGGAGGGGGGAATATTCTCCGCGGAGCCCAGTTCACAGCGGGGGGGGAGACGATCAAACCCGCCACGGCAGACTATATGGGAATGCTGGCGACCGTGATGAATGGCTTGGCCCTCCAGGACACTCTCGAAGGAATGGGGGTTCAGACCCGTCTTCAATCTGCCGTGCGGATGGAAACTGTTGCCGAGCCTTACATCCGGCGGCGTGCCATTCGACATCTGGAGAAGGGTCGAATCGTCATTCTTGCCGCGGGAACCGGTAATCCTTTTGTCACGACCGATACTGCTGCTGCCTTGAGAGGCCGAGAACTCGATGTGCAAGTGGTCTTGAAGGCAACCCGGGTTGATGGTGTCTTCAACGACGACCCCGAAAAAAACCAATTCGCAGAAAAATATGATCGATTGACCTACAACCAGGTCATCAAGCAGGATCTCCGCGTGATGGATATTGGAGCTTTTGAGATGTGCCGGGAGGCCAAACTCCCGATCCTGGTCTTCAACTACCAGAAAGAGCAAGCCATCGAGAAGGCGATCGCGGGGCATCACATCGGAACCATCGTATCAGGTTGAAGCTTTTGTTTTGGGTCGAAAGCTCTCGATGATTGGGCGGCATTTCGTTGTCTCAGTTCGGCCTATTTGCAATCCGGGGCTGTTGGATACAATTTATCCTCGGTAGAATCCCGATTAACGGTGCAACATGAACGCAGCCCTTATTCTGAAAGACTCCGAAGAGCGGATGGAAAAGGCTCTGGACGTATTCCGGAACGACCTGAAAGGACTCCGGACTGGTCGAGCTTCCCCACAGATGCTCGACTCACTCCGTGTCGATTATTACGGCAGCCCGACACCCATCAAGAACATCGCTTCCGTCTCGTGCCCTGACGCTGCTTCGATCGTCATCAAGGCTTACCAGGCAGCGGATCTGAAAGAAATCGAGAAGGCAATCCGATCGAGCGATTTGGGCCTGGCACCTAACAATGATGGAAAGATTATTCGCCTGAGCATCCCCGCAATGAGCGGCGATCAACGCAAGAAAATCGTTCAGCAAATCAAGAAGCAGGGCGAGGCGGCAAAGGTATCGTGCCGGAACATTCGCCGCGATGGAAACAAGCATTTCGAGGATGCTGAAAAGGCCAAGACGATGACCGAGGACGACCGGGACAAGGGCAAGGAGAAAATGCAGGAACTCCTCAAGAAGTATGAGGCTGCCATTGATGACCTCAGCAACAGAAAAGAAAAGGAAGTCATGGAATAGTGGGCATGTCGTATAGCCTCCGGTCGCTGACGCTCCCGGCTCGCCTAAGACCTTTCCCCATGAGTGTTTTAGGCGAGCCGGGAGCGTCAGCGACCGGAGGCTATACAATTCAACGCGCCCCTAATCTGATCTGTTACCTGTCATATCCATTCGTTGAACCAGACCCTAATCAAGGGTCTTAACCTTTAAGTTTGAGTATTCCTTAGGCCCGCTTACTCCATTTTGTCGACTCATTGATCTAAAATGCGTATTTTTGAAATAAGTTAGGGGGTCCAACGTACATACTGATACACATTCGGTTGCTCGGTTGCGCTGAGTCGTCCATAGCTTTGGGAAATCATGCTGTTCCAACTTCAAGACGTAACCAAGACCTACGGCCCAGTCACAGCACTTAACGCGCTCTCCGTCAGTGTCCCTCCGGGGGCCGTCGGACTGCTCGGCCCAAACGGATCCGGCAAGACCACCATGATCCGGACCCTTCTGGGTCTTATTCCGGTCGATAAAGGTTCTGGCTCAATTCTGGATCTCGATTTCCGAACGCATCAATTGGACATTCGCCGCCTGGTCGGGTTTGCTCCCGAAGACGAATGCCTGTTTCCTCGCGTCAGCGGTGTCGAGTTCGCGGCGTATGCGGGCGAATTGGTCGGCATGAGACCAACAGATGCCATGCAACGCGCCCACGAAGTTCTTGATTATGTTGGGCTTGGCGAAGCCCGCTATCGTCAGGCGGATTCATATTCGACCGGCATGAAGCAACGGCTCAAGCTTGCATCTGCGATTGTCCACGACCCGAAGCTCTTGATTCTCGATGAACCAACCAATGGCATGGACCCCGCCGGCCGGACGGAAATAATCGAACTTGCCCGTGACCTGTCCCACAACAAAGGAATGAGCCTGATCTTCTCCAGTCACCTTCTCCCGGATGTCGAGGCCGTTTGCGATCACATTGTGGTTCTGGGTGGTGGCCGGTTGCTGGCTCAAGGCAGAATCCAGGACCTCAAACAACTACACAAGCAGTGGTTCGAGGTCCGGCTCAAGTCGGACCCAGCTCCCTTTGCCCAAAAACTGATTGCACTCGGATGCGAGACAACTGTTCGCGACGAATTGCTACTGGTTCAGCTTCCAGATGGACAATCGCCGCAGATGTTATGGCGGGTAGCCGCCGAACATCGAGAACAGATTCGCTATCTCCGTCCTCAACGCAGTACGCTTGAGGAAGTCTTCCTGAAAGCCGTGGAACAGACGTAATGCCCATTTTCGATCAAGGCTATCAGCACTGGTCGGGCACACTCACCGGCCATTCCTGGCGCTGGCTGACGATCGCCAGACATGGCTATCGCAACGGCATGAAGAACTCATTCCTGCGCGTGATGCTCATGTTGGCGTGGTTGCCGGCAATCGGGTTCGCAGTCTTCTTGGCTGTTTGGGGATTGGTGGAACAGCGGTCTCCGATCGTCCAGCCTATCCTCCCATTCCTCAGCTTCCTCGGTCCCGACATACTCGCCGATCCCAAGAGCTACCGCGTTGAAGTATGGACTCTGAGTTACAGTTATTTCTTGAGTACCGAATTGTACTTTTCGATGATCCTGATCCTCATGGTAGGACCGAGCCTCATCAGTCAGGATATTCGCTTCAATGCCCTGCCGCTTTATTTCTCCCGTCCGCTGCGCCGGATCGACTACTTCCTCGGCAAACTTGGTGTTATTGGGGCATTCCTGGGATTGGTGTTGGTGGTGCCATCAATCGTTGCCTATATACTCGGGCTTCTGTTTAGTCTGGATATTTCGATCGTGGCCGACACCTTTCGTCTCTTAATCGCCTGCGTTGCCTATGGCTTGATCATGACGCTCTCGGCTGGCATGCTGATCCTGGCCCTTTCATCGCTGTCGCGCAATTCCCGCTATATTGGCCTGTTTTGGGTGGGTGCCTGGTTTGTCACCGGCATTACTGGGACTTTCCTCGTACAAATCCATCACGAACAAAGGATGAGCGAAAACTATCGCAAGAGCTGGGAGGCTCAGAGAGCTGCGGAAAAGCAAAGAGCCACAGAAAAGCAGGACCCGCGAATGACTTTCCAGGAAATGCAGCGCAAGCAGGCCCTGGAACAACAGCGCCAACAACAAGCGGCAGCAAAGTTATATAGCGAATCGATGCAGGAGGAACTCGACGATGCCAAAACTGACTGGCGTCGGATGGTGTCTTACACCGCCAATCTGTCTCGAGTTGGAGATGCGATACTCGGGACTAACTCGTGCTGGCAAAAAATGAGCAAGACCAAACCTGAAGAGCAGCGTACCGAGTATCTCCTCAGGAACATGGATTCGCAGTATCCCTGGTACTGGTCGGCCACCGTCCTCATTGTACTTTTTGGGATTTCCGTATGCATTCTGAACTTCCGGGTGAAGTCTCTGGACCGCCTCCGGTGAAGCCGATCGTGGAGTTTCACGAGGTTTCCAAGTGGTACGGCAACGTCATCGGCATTAACAAACTCACGATCAACATACCCGCTGGCATCACGGGATTGCTCGGCCCAAACGGCGCGGGCAAGTCCACGCTACTTCAGTTGGCAACAGGTCAGCTATTTCCCAGCCAGGGCCGGGTCCGCGTACTTGGTCGAGAGATATGGAATTGCCCTTCGTTGAACTCCCAGATCGGCCTTTGCCCTGAGCAGGACGCTTTTTACGAATGGATGACGGGCTGGGACTTCGTTTACACTTCAGCGCGGCTTGGCGGTTTTCGCAGGTCCGATGCTAGTGATGCCGCGAAACGCGCGCTTGATGCCGTTGGCATGACCAAACACCAGGGTCGGACTGTACGCGGCTACTCCAAAGGCATGCGCCAACGTACCAAGCTGGCTCAGGCCCTTGTTCACGATCCGAAAGTCCTGTTCCTCGATGAACCGCTGACCGGGACCGATCCCCTGGCCCGGCGCGATCTCATCGACATCATCGAGCGGCTCGGCAGTGAAGGAAAGAGCGTGTTGGTGTCCAGCCACGTCCTGCACGAAGTGCAGACGTTGACCCCCAACATCATCCTGCTGAATCGCGGTCGTCTCGTTGCGGAGGGGCAAGTTCGGGAAATCCGCGATCTGATCGATAAGCACCCGCATCAAATCGTTCTTGTATGCGACCAGTATCGGCAACTCGCTGGCCAGGTTCTCGCCTGGGATGATGTCGAAAGTGTGCGGATCTTACGGGGCGATAAAGGCGTGATCGTGGAGACGCGATCTCCGGATGCCTTCTACAGTCGATTGCCCGAACTGTCCCTGGCGGATGGGCTGGCAATCCGCGAAGTCTATTCCGATGACGACAATCTGGAAGCCGTCTTCAAGTACCTGGTGAACAAATGAAGCAAACTCTGGCATCTGCATCCGACCGGGACAGCCTTTCCAAGGAACACGAATTTGCCAGCCCGACGCCTGGATCATCCAGTCTGGTCGCAATTTGGTCACTCTACGTACTTACCTTTCGCCAGCATCTGCATGGTCGGCGCTGGTTGGTGATGGCCATCCTGTTTTCGTTACCGGTCGGTCTCGTTGTTCTGATCCGCGCTACGGCTCCTGAGGTCCCGCCGGTCAATTTGGAGTTCGGCATCGCATTCATGCTGATTCCGCAGGCACTACTTCCGATTGTTGCGCTTGTCTATGCCGCGGGAATTATTCGGGACGAGCAGGAGGAGCAGACTCTGACATACCTCCTCATTCGCCCGATCCCACGTTGGGCAATCTATTCCGTGAAATTACTGGCGACACTGACCACGACAGTCCTTCTGACCACCGTATTCACCGCATTGACCTTTGTCGCAATCTACGTGGGCAGCGAATCGTCGGCGGGAGAGGTCTCGCTTCGTTGTTTGAAGACGATTGCCATGCACGATCTGGCCGTCGTTGCTTATTGCTGCTTGTTCGGACTGATCAGCTTGCGCACTAACCGAACCTTGGTGTTCGGTATCGTGTACTCGATCATCTTTGAAGGGGTGATTGCGAACATGCCATTTGGCATTCGCCTGATCACGGTCATTTACTATTGCCGATCGATTGCTTACCAATGGATGGAATTTAAATGGAACCGTTATGGTCACAATATTGACTTGGCTGCCGATGCCTGGAAATTTGACCCGAAATTAATGGCCGAAATGACCAGCATCCAGACGTGCGTTACCATCCTCGTTGTGGCCAGCCTGGTTTTTGCCGTGATCGGATCGTTGATGTGTGCTCGCCGCGAGTTCCACGTCAAAACGCCGGAAGGGAACTGAACATTGCTTAAGGGTGAGTGATACGACGGAGGGATGGTTCGCAAGAACCATCTCTCCGTCGGTCATTTTCATGGGTCGGTTCAGCGACTCAATGTTTTGTGGACTCACGATCTTGATGCGGATACGCTGTGAAGACAGCTTCCAGTTTCTCCTCTTGTTATCGGAGTTCTGCAATGTCGAGTCGCATCAGTCGTCGCCGCGTCCTCCAGTCGGGGCTCGTTAGCATGGGTTATCTCTTCACAGGTCCGGCTGGGTCTGTGAGCAAAGTCTATGGGGCTGCCAATCGACTACGTGTGGCTGGCATTGGTGTCGGTGGGAAAGGGTTTGGGGATATCGAACAAGCTGGAACTGTCATGGATGTAGTCGCGCTCTGCGACATCGATACGAATCGATTGAACGAACGGGCGCAAACATGGCCCAGCGCGAAAAAGTTCTTCGATTATCGCAAGCTCTTCGACCAGATGGGTAAGGAGATCGATGCCGTCACAGTATCCACTGCCGATCACTCCCATGCACCCGCTTCCATACTCGCCATGAGGGCCGGGAAGCACGTCTATTGTCAGAAGCCGCTTACGCATACCGTCGCCGAGGCTCGGATGATGCGCGAAGTCGCTGCAAAGATGGGTGTCTGCACCCAGATGGGGAACCAGGGCTCGGCACTTAACGGACTGCGGCGAGCGGTCGAATTGATCCACGGCGGACTTCTTGGAGAGGTTCATGAAGCCCACGTTTGGACGAACCGTCCCGCACACTACTGGAAGCAATCACCCGACATCACCTCGCGACCGAAGGACATGCCCCCGGTGCCTGCTCATGTCCACTGGGAGGAGTGGCTTGGAACGGCGCCTTCCCGTCCTTACAACCGCGCATATCATCCACACGACTGGCGTGGCTACTGGGACTTTGGCACAGGCGCACTTGGGGATATGGCTTGCCATACCACGAACATGGCGTTCCGCGCACTCAAGCTCGGAGCCCCAGTTGCGGTCGTTGCGGATGCCGGCGAGATTAACCCAGAAACCTATCCCGCCTGGGCTCGCATCCAGTACATTTTCGCTGCTCGCGGTGAAATGGCACCCTGCACGCTGCATTGGTACGAAGGCAAGCGCGATGGGAAGAGAGTGCTTCCCCCCGAAGAGTTGCTGGCGAAACTGTTGAAGAAGGGGGAGAAACTGGCAGACAGTGGATCAATTCTGGTTGGAGAGAAGGGCGTTCTCTTCAGTCCCAACGACTACGGGGCACAGTTCCGATTAACCCCGGAAAAAGACTTCGTCGGAGTCAATTCCACGAAGCCCGAAAAAAGCCCCCTGGGAACTGATGACCACGAGGATCCCTTTATGAAGAAAGAATGGGCCGAGGCGATCCGGGCTGGAAAGCCTGCAATTGCTTCATCGAACTTCGATTATGCGGCTCAACTTACGGAGACGATGCTACTCGGGAACATCGCGGTTCGATTCAGTGGCCAGAAACTCGAATGGGATGCGGCCAAGCTTCGTTTCGTCAATTCGGAAGCCGCGACCAAACTGGTGAGCAAAGAATATCGGAAAGGATGGGATCTCCCCGGTATAGGGTAATGCCAGTTTTCACAACAGACTGCCCGGCTGCGAATCCTGTCAGCTTTGCTGGCGAGATTGACTGCCTCCACACTGCGCTGCGGCAGAGGGGAGGCAGTTTCGATTTGTACTGAATGCTTTTCGCGACTGACTGCAATGCGAACTCAAACCGAAACCGTCGAGGTGCGATCGCGTTGTAACTTCTTCAATTCCAGCAAACATCTACCAGCCGTTACCACTTCTCCAGACCCTCTCCCTTGCGTACAGTTCGACTTCTTTCTCAATGCGCAAATTGTAAGGTCTCACCGGAAAGTCGTCATACCGCTTTGCGGCTCACGCTCATCATGAAATGGGGCATTTATCGACCATCGTGAACCGTTGATTGCCCCTGAGTGATTTTTGAGAGCGGGTCAAATCAATCGTTAACTTTGACCAGCTACCAATCGTCAGACAAGCCAATCCGGTCCGTTGCAATAGAGGCTATTGCATACTAGGCTTCCCCACCATCATTAGCGGCCAGCGGATTGCATCTCGATTGGTTGCTACCCTGATCAGAGGCTTACGTATGCTTCGTGTTTGGCGAAATCGGGCGCAGCGAAAACAGGATCGCCGGGAGCGCCTTGCGGTGGAGTTTTTGGAGGATCGCACTCTCCCAAGCTTCGTATCTGCGCCGACCTTTCCAGTCGGGGCCCTGGGCAAAACGAGCGGTAATCCGGTTGCCATCGTCACCGGCGACTTCAACGGTGATGGGATACTCGACGTCGCCACAGCAAACCAGGGAAGCAACACCGTTAGTGTGTTGTTTGGCCTCGGGAACGGCACCTTCAAGCCTGCCGTCACTATTCCCGTCGGTAAGGTGCCTAGCGCTCTGATAGCGGTCGATCTCACCGGCAACGGCAGGCTCGATCTTGTGACAGCCAATAAGAGCGACAACACCGTTTCCGTGCTGCTCAATGAGGGCGGTGGCAAATTCAAGCCAGCTATCAACTTCGCTGCGGGGTCCAGCCCGGTAGCACTGGCCGCGGCCGACTTCAACGGCGATGGGCACGTCGATCTTGGGGTGGTGGACAATGGTGCCGCGACTGTCACGCTCCTGATGGGGAACGGCAAAGGGAGCTTCACTTCGGGCGGAACCGTGACTGTGGCCAGCGGTTCGACCTCAATCGCCGTTGGCGATTTTAACAACTCTGGCGCACCCTCCATTGCTACAGTTAGCGGCGGCTTCGGCCATCTGGATATCAACCTGAACGATGGCCACGGGAATTTCAGCGCCCCGGTCAACTACGCAACCGGCTTCTGCGCCAATACGGTGGTCGTCGGCGACTTCAATGGCGACGGACAACCCGATCTCGCTGTGGCATGCACCTTCCCCTCGGGCGATGGCATCAGCATCCTCCTGGGTAATCCCGATGGTACGTTCCAGCCGTTCACCGATTACAGCGTCGGCCAGAATACGGCCACACTCACTGTCGGCGACCTCACCGGCAATGGTATCCAGGATATCGTCACCGCCAACGGCGGGTTCGCCAACAATAGCATCAGCGTTCTGATGGGCAATGGTGACGGCACTTTCGGCACCGCGCAGACGTACACCGCGGGCCAGTCGCCGGATGCCGTGGCGCTTGGGGATTTCAATCGCGACGGCATTCTCGATATCGTCGCGGCAGACCAGAACGCCTCTCCTGGAGCAACGACGGGCAATGTCGCGCTGCTGCTCGGCAATGGCGATGGCTCTTTCCTGGCGGCCCCAGACCTTTCGGTGCCGGGTGCAGGCCCCTCGGTTACGGCTGACTTCACCGGTGACGGGATCCCGGATCTGGCGGTCCTCAGCAGCGGGTCGGGTTTCACTGGAGTCAGAATTTACCCTGGACTTGGCAACGGGTCGTTCGGTGCGCCGCTTGAGACCGTGCCAGTGAATCAAGGAAGCACCCTTGCGGTTGGCGACTTCACAGGCAATGGGCACATGGATCTGGCCGTAGCCACAAGTAGCGGCGTGGACGTCTTCCTGGGCAATGGTGATGGCACATTCGCTACTCCGGTGTTGTATGCGGCCGGTCCCAGCCCAAACTGGATTGCTGTTGCCGACCTCACGGGCAACCACATTGATGACCTCGTCGTAGCTGACAGTGGCACGGGCGGCGGTGTAAGCGTCCTGCTCGGCAATGGCGATGGCACGTTCCAGACTGCCACGAGCGTCTCCGTAGGTGGGACCGCCAAGTATGTAGCAGTAGGCGACCTCAACGGTGATGGCCACCCAGACCTCGCTGTCGTCAGCAACAGCAGCAACACGGTAAGCGTCGTGCTGGGCAACGGCGATGGCACGTTCGGCGCGGTGAAGTCTTATACGACGAGCGATGATCCCCTGTCGGTCGGGATCGGCGACTTCAACGGCGACCATCGGCCCGACCTGGCGGTGACGACCTTCTTCGGCGGTGGGATTACGATTTTCCTGCAAGAAGCAAACGGCACCTTTAAGAACTCGAATACGTACACGACGGGTTCACTTCCGGTCGGCCTTGTCGTGGCGGACCTCAACAACGATGGCAAGCTCGACCTGGTCGCGGCGAACTCTTTTTCCGATACCGTCGATGTGCTCTACGGCAAAGGCAACGGCACTTTTGGTGCACCGACAGGTTATGTGGCCGGCGATGGGTCGAAGTGGGTGACAGTCGGCTATTTTAATGGCGACTTGCAACCAGAGCTGGCAGTGACCAACTCCAATTCGAATACCGTCACGCTGTTGGAAACGCAAGCGCCGACGGTAGCACACTTCCGGGTGAGCATTGTCCCGGAGACTGCGACAGCCGGCACCGCCTTCCAGGTGATCGTGACCGCTCTCGATTCGGATAACCGACTGATGCCGAATTACACAGGCACCGTGAGTTTCTCCAGCAATGACAGTGCAGCGTTGCTACCTGCCACCTACAAGTTCACTACAGCCGACCATGGCGTCCATCGCTTTACTGTGACGCTGCGGAGCGTTGGTCTGCACGACATCGTGGCGTCTGCGGGGACTGCCACGGGTTCTTCATCAATCAACGTGGTCGCTACTCACGCCAGCCATTTCCAGGTCGCCGCAACTCCTACTACTGCCGGTACGCCGTTCAGCGTGACGGTCACGGCACTCGACCCATATGGGAATGTGGATACCAACTTCACGGGGACGGTGCATTTTACGACTAGCGACCTCGGCACGGGCGTGGTGCTGCCAGCGGACTACACATTCACCGACACGGACGCCGGCATTCATACCTTCACGGGTGTTACCTTGGTGACGGCCGGGTCGCCCACGATCAAAGTGACCGATCCGCCAATGATCAGTCTGATCGGGAGTACTGCGGTGACCGTGCAGGCAGCTACTGCCTCGCAGCTTTTCATCAGCACCCCGACCTCGGCAACTGCGGGTACTCCGTTCGCGGTTACGGTAACCGCCAAGGATCCTTACAACAACATTGCTACTGACTTTGTGGGAACCGTGCATTTCGCCAGTAGCGGCAATTCGGCGCTACCGGCTGATTACACATTCGTGGCCAGCGACAAGGGTGTCCACACCTTCACGTCGGTGGTACTACAGACGGCGGGGCCACAATCTCTGACCGTGTCGGCTGCGGGTTGTACCGATGGTGTGCAGAACGGAATCCAGATCAAGCCGGGTGCTGCCACACAAGCGGCGATAGTCGAGCAGCCGACGGATATGTTCGCCGCAACGCCCCTGCATCCAGCGGTGACGGTGCAGGTCGAGGATGCCTACGGCAACCTCGTCGCTGCCGGCGTCAAAGTGACGATGGCTCTGGCGACCAATCCAAGTGGAGCCATCCTCGGCGGTGTGACCGCAACGACCAGCAGCGCAGGCTTGGCAACCTTCGCGAGTTTAACAGTCAGCAAGCCGGGGCAGGGCTATACCCTTGTCGCCCACGCTGGCACTGGCACTAGCTCTGCATCCACACCGTTCACGGTTTACACGGCCACGCACTTCAGCATCAGTACCTCGGCAAGCACGGTACAGGCGGGAACCTCGTTCACGATCACGGTCACCGCTCTCGACGCCCAGAATCACCCCGATCCGTCCTATATGGGAACGATTCAATTCACTGGCCCCACTCCGTTGCTGCCCGACTACCAGTTCATACCTTCGGACGATGGTCAGAAAACATTCACGGTATCGCTCGATCGCGCTGGCCTACAGGCGATTACGGTTGCCGATACGTGGAAGACCACGGCCAAGGGGAGCGTCAGCGTAACCGTTACCCCCGCGGACCTGAGCGGCTTCCTGATCAGCGGTTTCCCGCTGAGTGTCGTGCATAACACGGCATCCAGCTTCACGGTCACCGCTGTGGACGCCTACGGTAACACGATCGCGGACTACGTTGGCACCGTGCAGTTCAGCAACTCCGGGGGCACGGCGTTACTGCCCGACGCTTACACCTTCACGACGCTGGACAAGGGCAAGCACACCTTCAAGGCCACGCTTCAGACGGTTGGCAGCAACCAATCGTTAACGGCTACTGATGAGAATGACTTGAGCATCACAGGGACGGAAACCGGTATCACTGTCAAGTAGAGCGGGGCGAAGGAGCGGTGAGTCTTCTGTGGGAGAAGTGGTTCGTCGCGGAATTCTCACCGTGGGTTTGCAGGGATACGCCGTAGGGCTGTGTCGAGTATCCAACCGGCTTCGGGGACTTCGAGAAGTCGTTCCATGTAGCGGCGGACGGGCCGGGCGTGCTCGCCCAGATTGCACAGTGCGATAGCTGCCACATCCTTCGGTCCGTCATCGCTCTCGATAGCTCGCAAAAGGACTGCAAGTGTGGTCGGCGGCAGGTCGTCGCCCAGATCGGGCAAGAACATCATCGCATATGGCGTTCCAGGGGCCTTCGAGTCGGCGACACGCAACAACACAGCGGCGGCGTCCTTGCCACCAATCTTCCCCAGCGCATAAGCCGCAGCGCAACTGGACGCAAACGTGTGTGTCTTGTTGTCTACATCTTTGGCCAACATCCTATCGAGGCCGGGTACCGATTCTACAGCGAGTGGACCGATTTGCGCCAGGGCGTATGCGGCGTTGATGCGAACATCTTCCGTCTTGCTGTCGAGAATCAGTACAAGGCTCGCTACGATTTCACGCGAGGGAGGGCCAAACCGCCGGCAGGTCTCCAATGCAAGGTTTAGGGTCGCTTCGTCTGCGAGCGCTGATTTGAGCAGTTCAGTCGCTTTGCGATCACCTGATGCCAAGTGCAAGATGGTGCAGGCTGCCGCTATTTTTAAGTTTGGTTTTTCGTTGTCGAGAGATTTGCGCGCCAATGCCAGGCAAGCGTCGTCTTTGTGGCCGATGCTGGCCAGGCATGCAAGCATTGCGATCTTGTCCTCGTCATTCGCCTTCACGAAACGCGCGAGAATGGCAGGAACCGCAGGCTTGGCGTGCTGCTTCATACTCTCCAGTGCCACGAGTGCCAGGTTTCGGGATTGAGTTAATTGGATGGTAAATGGGGCGATATACTTCCCCCTGGCATCATCGCCAGTCTCCAGAAAAGCTATCAGTGCCGGGGCAAGGTCCCGTGCCAAAGGTCCCATTGTGATGGCGGCGCTTGCAGCCGACTCGCGCACGCTCGGGTCACGATGTTTGAGCAGTCGGCTGAGGAATTCGATCGCCTGCGGAGACGTCAAACCGGCCACGCCAATAATCCAACTACTTTCAGACAGAAGCTCTACATCAGCCAACGTCGCACTGGCTTGAAGTACCTCGTTGGCCTTGGAGTGTCTTTCATCCAAAGACAGCAGCGCGATCGCTGCCATGAGTCGGGTTTTGGGTGCGTTCACCTGCAAACTGGCGATAAGGGCCTCCCGAATCTTGACGGTGTGCGGTGCCAGGGCAAGATTCGCAGTTGACGAAAGATCCTTCTCCAACAGTCTCGCAGCATGATTTCGGGACACGCTGGCATACAGAGCCAAGAAGTGGACTGCGGATTCATGATCCACGCTTTCCCGATTGCTGAGGGCCTTCATTAGATCGTCCGGAAACCTCTTGCATTGTTTCAGAAATGCAGCATCGGAATCGCTGCCCTTCAATCTGCTCCAGGACATGAAATGCGGCAGATGCCAGTACTCCAACATCTGTAGGGCGGAACTAGCAAGTAGCGAATCTGCAGTCTCCTGAAAGGGTGTAATGATCGCCTCTTTCTTTTCCTGACCGTTGCCCGCCGGAGAACAAAGGCAGATGCCCAGAAGAATCGCGAATGCCCGAAAGAAATGAATACACATAATGGATCACTTTCAAGAATGCAACAATGTCTTTGACCTACGGAAATATCCGCAGCGGTTGCGAAGTCTAATGATTTCGTCGATTCCCCGCCATGAGACTTTCGGAAAGCCGAGTTGGTGGGCTCTCGATGAATTCCTGTGCCAGAACTGTTTCTGGCCAAGTTTATTTGGCTGTAGCCCAGGTCGGGCTCCGCAATCGATGGTTGTTGTGTTAGTTCACAAGTTCGCGATATGATCTTTCTGAAACGCTGGCCAAAACGGACCCCAAGGAAGGGAGTCGATAATGTCGTGTCCGATGATGTTAGCTTTGGCTGTGATTGTCTTGTCCCCATGCACGTTCAGCCTCGCAGCCGAACCCACGACGCTCAGCGAACATTTGGACCACGTGAATTCCGTGTCGTGGAGCCCGGATGGCAAGACCCTTGCTTCGGCCAGCGATGACAAGTCGGTGAAACTCTGGGACGTGGCGACCGCCAGGGAACTCGCCACCCTCTCAGGACATAAGGAGATAATCTGGTCTGTGTCTTGGAGCCCTGACGGCAAGACCCTGGCTTCTGCGAGTTTGGACGCAACTTTGAAACTTTGGGATGTGGCGACACGCAAGGAACTCGCCACGCTCAAAGGGCATGAGGCCTCAGTGAATTCCGTGTCGTGGAGTCCAGATGGCAAGACATTGGCATCTGGGAGTTCCGACACAACATTGAAACTCTGGGACGTAGCGACACGCAAGGAGTGCGCCACTTTCACTGGGCACACGCACTTTGTGTCGTCCGTGTCATGGAGTCCGAACGGCAAGACCCTCGCTTCGTCGGCGAGTTATCAGGACAAGACCGTGAAACTGTGGGATGTAAATACCGGCAAGGAGTTGTTCACGCTCAATGATCATATTGGTGGCTTGAACGCGGTGTCATGGAGTCCGGACGGAAAGACACTGGCTACTGCGAATTTGAACCAGACAGTGAAGCTGTGGGACGTTGCTACTGGCAAGGAAAAGGACATACTCAAAGGACATGCTGATTTATTGGTGTCCGTCTCGTGGAGTCCAGACGGAAAGGCACTTGTTACAGGGAGTTTCGACGGGACGGTGCAATTCTGGGACGTCAAGACGAGTAAACAGCTCGCCACACTCAAAGAACATACGGGCGCAGTGATTTGTCTGTCCTGGAGCCCTGATGGCAAGAGACTGGCGTCCGCGAGTCGCGACAAGACGGTGAAACTTTGGGACGTGAATCCCAAGAAATGACATGCCGTGCGCGAGTCTCTCCAACCCGATCAAGGCAGCTATCCGGGCACTGGTGGGGAGCGCTTCAGCGAGGCTGAGTGGTTGATCCTCCCAGCCTTTGAAAAGCTCCTTGATGAAGTAACATGGTTTTTACGGAGGAGTAACTTGCCAGCTTCGGTTGTAGGACCAGAACGATTGCCAGATCGCATCGTCACTGTAGCCGCTATTATCAACATAGGAGTAGGTGTACATCCGGACGCCGCCATCGCCCCACAGAACAGGAGAGCCACCGTCGTGTGGACCGCCGAGGTGGTTCTCATCGACGTTGTTGTCGTCCTTGAAATAGCCACGATGGGCGTTTGAGCCGCCCGCGTAAGTGTCACACCACCGCATGTGATCGTAGCCGGTCTGGGCTTTGAGTGTGACTGCCCAGCCAAGATCCTTGCAGGATATACCCCCGCCGCATGGGTTGGTCAAAGTGGATGGGCCGCCATTGTAGTTGAGCGGCTGGAGAATCTTGTGGGCCAAGAGGAGCGTGTTTGAGGTTCCAGCGCCGCCTGTGACATAGGCCATGGTGGTGCCAGCTGAGTTCAGAATTGACTTGTCCCCGCTTGCACCTGCCTGGTAGTTCGTGATGTCCGATTCGTCTATACCGGCATTGTAGACCCCGGCGTAATCGACCTTGCCAAGGCCGCTCGGCGCGCTGCGGCGCGATGGACAGAGGAAGGTCTTGATCGCCACGGTGTTGGCAAGCTCCTGATTTCCAATCCAGTTTGTGATCCCGCCACCCCCCTGCGCAGCCATCTGTTGATAGAGGTTCTGCTGCTCGATGAAAGGGAGGATCTGCACGAAGACGCTTGGATCCGCTGTCGCGGTGACGCCCCCGGGGCCATCCTCGAACGGAAACTTCCCAACGGTATCGTGGTAGGCGTGGATCGCGATCCCAAGCTGCTTCATGTTGTTGATACATTGCGTCCGGGCAGCTGATTCGCGGACCTTTTGGACAGCCGGGAGCAACAGGCCAATCAAAATCGCGATGATCGCGATCACCACCAAGAGTTCGATCAACGTAAAACCCGGGCGAGATCTTTGGCATCGAGCTGAGAATGGAGGATACGATGACATTTAAGACTCCAATCGATAGGAGTGCCGCACCCGAAAACGCCACTGATTGCGAAATCAGCCAAGGGGTGAGGCAGAGAGGAGAAATGAGACCTACACACAAACATCCGAGAATATCAGACCAAAATTGGAGGACGCAGTCAACTAGCATTTTCGCGAGCCGCCGCTTTTTTTCGTTTCAAGATGCCTTGAAATCGCAGAGGTTCTCGTACCGGTAGATTCAGCAATACTGTGGAGTGATCGAACAGCGCGCCTTAGAAGTCGACCCGGAGAAACGAGAATACCCCTAGATTTCTAGGGGTATATAGGAGTTACCCGGCCTGGATTCGAACCAGGACAAAGAGAACCAAAATCTCTTGTGCTACCGTTACACTACCGGGTAGAAGTTGAAAGGGTTCACGTCATCTCAGGCAGCACCCGCGAGAGATGTGGCTATTCTGGTGGAGGAGCACTCCTGGGTCAAGAGCCACAAGTTCAATGCGAGAAACATGCCTCGGTCAGTCAATTGGGAATCAAGCGAATGGCTCCTCTTCCTCGGGTGGACGGGATATACCATCGCCGTGTTGAACGAGAAATGCGAGCTGCTCCAACTGGATAGCCAAATCCACGGTTACCAAACTCACATGCGGGGGAAGCCGCAACACAACTGGGGCGAAGTTCAAGATGCCCCGAACACCACCAGTTGCAAGGCTCTCAGCGACTGCTTGCGCTACATCCCCTGGGACGGTTACGATGCCGATTTCGGCCCCCAATGCCTCGACACGTTTTCCCAACTGGTCCATGCCGTCCACCATCAATCCCTCAACCTGTTGCCCAACCTTGGTCTGATCGGCATCGAACAGGCCGACAATCCGGAACCCTTGTGACCGGAATCCCTGGTAACGCAAGAGAGCCCGAGCCAGGTTGCCGACACCCACAAGAACTGCGTCCCACGTGCGGTCAATCCCCAGCGCGACTCGAATCGCTGCGGAAAGTGCACGAGCTTCATAGCCAATCCCGCGCTGGCCGAGGTGGCCAAGCGATGCGAGATCCCGGCGGACCTGAGCGTCAGTGACCCCAACCGCGGCCGCGATGCGGCCACTCGATACCTTCCCACTTTCTGTCGACCAGCCGGTCAAACACCGTAAGTATAAGCTCAGCCGCTGGGCCGCCACCCGCGACACCCGCTGGTCATTGCCCGGTTGTCGCTCGCCCAACGCTATCTCCTTCGCGTGTCGTAGAGCATCGACCCCGGTTACTCCAGTCCAGCCAGGTCTGAAGTATGAGCAATGGGCCGGAGGTACGCCTGCTCAACGTACAAGTTGATCCATTTCCATTTTACCACCGAGTTTTCCTCGATTCGCACTGTATTCATCTTTCCTTTTTTGATGCGATCCAACTCACGGGGAGTACAATTTCCTGTCCTGGCGCTCCTCCGAGTTTCACGCGCACCTTGCAATTACCTGATTGCGCTGCTGCTGACTCCGCTACAATCACGCGAATCACAGCCACAGTTCCACTCCCCATCGACCATTTCACAGTAACCCCAGGGTGGTCACTTTCCACCCCGGTGATGCCGATAGGTTTCCCATCGGCACTCCGTAACTGTACCAGAGTTGAAACGTCAGTAATATCGGTCCCGAATCGGACAATAATCGTTTCCGGTGTTACGACGATTGAGCCGATAGCACGTTTCAGGACGCGGACTGGGACGCGAAGCTCCGGGTAGGCCGGGTCATCGGTTAACAAGAGGATTGTCTCGTCCCGGTGTCCGATAGGGGCATCTTCCGAGAGCTTGACTGTGACAGTTTGATTGTGACCGCCCCCGGGTGTTTCTGTCCTTGGACCCGGTTCCGCGGTGAGGTGGGAGCTCGATGTTGTTACCTTGACGATATTCAGAGGCTTGGCCCGCTGATCGGTTAGCGTCAGAATCTGAGTTGCCCCTCCGGCGGTGGAGAAACCGATCTGCGGAGGGTTGACGATGATCTCCCGCGATAATGTAGCCGTGATCTGAAGGGGAACTTCGCCAGTCAGGTCCGCAGCGCCAGGAACTTCGACCTTGTAGCCGACCACCACCTGCCAGCGGTTCGGGCCGGCTGGCTGGGTGAGAGTGTTTACTTCCAGTGTGAGTTTTGCTGTTTCACCAGGCTGAAGAACGCTACGGGTCAACGATTGGCGGAGGCAGCCGCATCCCGCTTCCACCCGGGTGATGGTGAGCGTTCCCGTTCCGCGATGCGTCAACTCAAAGGTGTGAATCAACGCGGGGCCACCCTTCATCTCACCCTTGACAGCAGTTGTCTCTGGGCATTGGAGAGGGACCACCGGTGGCGTCGAGAGACTCACGGCAAGCAAGCAGATGATGGTATTCATGACTCCGTGGAATAGCTAACATACGATGGGAACGCAACCCCGAGATCGAAGAACATTGCAGCGAATTGTTGGGAGAATTTGGGTTCGCTTGAGGCTGTTTCTTGGAGCAAAGTCTAGTGGATACGCAACTCCAAAGACCCTTAGACCGGATTCTTCCAGTACTGGCCAAATCCAAAGACACACTTGGGACTCACCATGCTTCAATCGCAGTCGGTAGATCGGGAAGAGAGTCCCTCTCGAGTTGTCCGTCTCACAACTTGCCAGTGGTCCCCGGAGCTTGCTTCCCCTGCGGTTGATGAAATTCGAGTGTGTTCGGTACCTCTTGAGCATCCTCCTCTTCCCATTACGGAGTTGTTCGGTTGTCTGGCAGCAGATGAACGCGATCGAGCCGAGCGCTACCTCGTAGTGAAACCTCGTCAGCAATTCATTGTCACTCGTGGCATTCTCCGGCTGCTCCTCGGCACTATCCTTGGCGTTGCACCGGAGAAGGTGCCGATCGGTTACACTGGGGTAGGTAAGCCGATTGTCCTCGGCATTTCCGACGCTCTACACTTCAATGTCACACATACCGATGGGCTGGCTCTCATCGCACTGGCCTCACGTGTGATAGGAGTTGATGTCGAACAAATCCGGCCGATTGCAAATCTGGAGGGTTTGGTTGCTCGCTTCTTTTCTCCCGCGGAACAGGCCGCATATCTTTTACTTGACCCACTGAAGCGACTCGCTGGTTTCTTTCGAGGTTGGACGTGCAAGGAGGCCTTAATCAAGGCAGCAGGGCTGAGCGTAGCATATCTCGATGAGTTTGATGTCGAACTGAATCCCGACGAATCAGCAAAGCTGTTAGCAGCCCGGCATCCAGCATTAGCGGCAACTGAGTGGGGGATTGCGGCCTGGATACCCGCAGAGGGTTATTCAGCAGCTGTGGCAATCAAGGGGGTGAGGGAGGTGGCGACAGAGTTGGGAGAGCCCAGAGTGGTTCAATGAGGGTGCATGTCGGGTAACAGATCAGGATGGGCGATTCGGAGTTTTGTAGCATACTGGTCGGTCGTAATCCGGATCGCCTAAAACCAGTCTCAGGGTGGCTTTAAGCGATTCCGGAGCGTGACGGACCCGTAGGTTAGCAGCCAATCATGGCATTGGCGGTGCTTCGGTGATCGTCACCCCTTGCAGGTATGGGGCTGCTGCCTGGTTAATTTTCTCGGGGCTGATATCGAGCTTCACGCGATAGCCCATCCGTGGGAAGAAATCGCGGAAGTTGACGATTTGGGCTCCGCCATTTGTCTGGGCACTCTTGATAGCGTCGTCGATCGCAGAATGGAGTTTTGCCTTCTCTTCCCTTCTCGCATCGCCAGCGCCCGTAGTAATCGGGGAGTAGCCCTGAATGATAAACCGTGTTTGAGTATCGATCTGGCCTTTCCACTTCCTAGTCTTCAGGTCGAAATATGCATCCACGGGGATACCCATTTTGATGAGATCGCGAACGACGATTTCAATGTCGTCAGTTCCGTCTCCGTTGATGTCGAAAACTCCAACCAAAGCGATATGGTCAGCCGTTCCTTTTCGCCAAGCGGAGTTGTACAGGAGGTCGCCAGGGCCAACGGCATCCCGGACGGGCTCGAATTCGCTGGTGATGCGACATCGGGAAAGCTTCGTATTGAGAACCTCGATCACCTCGATTGTGGCCTTTTCAACAAACCGCTCGACAGACTTATAATCGCCTCTGTCGTTGGGGACGCGGAACACACGCATGCGGGATTGGCGACCCCTCTCGGGGTAATCGTTGGGCAATACTGAAAAGGTGAGCCCCGGCCGGACCAGAGCATCCGATCCGAGACTGATTTCCACGACACCATCGGAGAGCCTGCGTACAATCTTGCCCTGTGGCTCATCGTACTGGAAAGTGTCCTGCTTCTTGATGATCTCCTTCGTCAGTTCAATTACCTTGGTGTTCAATTCCGTGAGATTGGTTTTGAGGTGCATCAAATTGCGTTCGGCTTTTTGCTTCTCCTCTTCAGTCTTGGCGAGATCCTCCCGGCTCTTGAGTTCGGTCGCTGCGAACTGTTTCGTCCGGTCGTCGAATTTCTTCGTTGCGTCTTCCAAATCCTTCTTGAACTTGTTGGGAAGTGCAGCCGCGACTTCCTCGAACTTTTTCTTGATTTCTTCCATTGTCTTGCGGTTATCGGTGATCGCAGCGACCGCAGCTTGATAAGCCTTCGCCTCCTTGGCAGCTTCTTCTTCCGCGGCCTTACGCGCGTCATTCGCCTTACCAATGACTGGAAGGAACCCTTTCTGGGGCGGTTCCATTGCCGCTCCCTTGTCATCGAGGGACCAGATTTTCAAGTAGTCGGGCAATTTGCTCGGATCTTCAACCCCTGCGGACTTTGCCATTTGTTCGTTGAACTTCTTGACGATGTCATTGATTTTCGTTTTCCCCTTCGTTTCGCTGGCGATCGATTCCTGGTCCTTCTCCTCGGGGATGCCGATCAACAGGCGATAGCAGCGTAGTTGGAGCGCGGCATCGGCGGCTTCACCGGCTGCCGCAGTCTTCTCTTTTTTGTTCTTTTCCACCTCAGCGTCTTTAGCCTGCTGATCGGAATACTGCATGTACCACATCACCCCGAAGGCGATTGTGGTGAGAACGAAGAATACGAGTGAAATCACGAGAGGCAAACTTGTTTCTTTCGCTGCTTTCTTGGCCATGGGTTCCTCATCGGGGCCGGGTGTGGCAGAAGTGCGGGGAGAATTGGTTATTCACCAGTGGCCGCATATTTGAGCATAAAGCCGCTCACGCCCGAGTCAACACGAAAGATGGGACGACTGACCGGGGCTGCGGGGATTGTGCCACGGATGCGGGTGGTGCGGGCTGGTCGTATCAATTGGGACAGACCTTGACACCTTACCGATCCAGGGCGTATGCTTCCCTCACACTCATCGTTCTCTGGCTCAGGTCTCGATTTGCCATCCGCTGACCTCGACAATTGCTAGATGTAAGTGAAACATTCCAAGTAAAAAGTTGAAGGTTATTGAGATTTCTGATCGACGATGGAACAACCGGTAACCGGAAACTGGCCGGACCAAAGTTTTTTAATCTCAAATCCTCAATCAGAAATCGAAATCGCAAACAATCATTATCGCTTTGAACTTGGTTGAGCCTCACCAGTAATCCCGTAGTCGAAAAGGTTCACCCCCCAATGCCCGATCCGGCTCCCGCGGGCAGCCTGTATTTGCTGGATGCCCACGGGCTCATTTTTCAGATGTTCTTCGGCGTCAAGGGCGGGATGACCGCACCCGATGGACGACCGACGAACGCAGTGTTCGGGGTCACTCGTGCCCTGATGGATCTCTACGACCGTGGGGCCGATTATCTGATCGCCGCTCTCGACCACATGGAGCCGACCTTTCGCGAGGCAATCGACCCGAACTACAAGGCTCACCGCGACCCACCGCCCCAAGAGCTTCTCAGCCAGGAGCCTCTCATCCAGGAGGTGATGGAAGCGATGCGGATTCCGTTCCTCATCGTACCCGGTTATGAGGCCGATGATATCATGGCGACGGTCGCAAGCGAGGCTGCGGCTCGTGGTCTCGATGTTTTTCTCTGCACCGCCGATAAGGATTGTCGACAGCTCATCACCGACAAAGTACGCGTTCTGAATCTTCGCAAGCCCGAGGGTGGGGAACTGCTCGATGCCGTGGGCGTGCTTGCCGACTGGGGAGTGCGCCCCGATCAAGTCATCGATTTTCAGGCTCTTGTCGGCGATTCTGTGGACAACATTCCCGGTGTGCCCGGTGTTGGACCGAAGACAGCGAGCAAATGGCTCCAGGTGTTTGGCACTCTCGACAATATTATCGCCAACGTCGATAAGGTTCCGGGGGGGCCGAAGACCAAGGCTGCACTCCAGGAATCCATCGCGAATGGCAACCTTGCTAAAAGCAAATCCCTTGTCACTCTGAACCAAACTGTGCCCCTCAAGTTCGACTGGGAAGGGTGGCGGCGAAAGGACTGGAACGGACCACGGTTGCTCGAACTTTTTCATGAGTTTGGGTTCCGGAGCTTTGCTGAGCGGGTCCGGAGGACGCTGGCCTCATCTGGCGCAATCAAAAATGCTGCCGCGTTGGAAACGGCCGGCCTCAGCCCAACGATCGTTGCAGAATCAGCCAGCATCCCAACTGAGAGGAAAACCGGGAAATCCTCAGCTTACAGACCGGGCAGTATCGACTTACTCTCGTTCATCGGTGAATCGAACGAGACCCCTCCGGAGACAGTCGAAGCTGCATCTGTTTCAGATTGCTGGAGCTATGCTGGCTATGAACTCATCGACACGCCAGCACGTTTTCATCGTTTTCTCACTGAACTCAACAAACAGACTTGTTTCGTCTTCGATCTTGAGACGACAGGGCTTGATCCATTTGGTTCGGCTATCGTGGGTTTTGCCTTTTGCTGGAAGCCGGGAACCGCGTTTTATCTTCCTGTCCGAGCATCGACTGATGATGCGAAACTCGATCCTATAGCGACACTCGAAGCCCTCAAACCGATATTCGAGAATCCGGCTGCGAGTAAGATCAACCAGAACATCAAGTATGACCAGATGGTTCTTGCTGCGCATGGGGTGAGCCTCGCGAATGTGGCGGGTGATCCGATGATTGCCCACTATCTGCTGGAACCGGGAGCCCGATCGCACGGGCTCGATGATCTCACGCTCCACTACCTCAAGCACACAAACATCAAGATCGCGAATCTGATTGGCAAGGGGAAGAAACAGATCACGATGGATATGGTTTCGACGGCAAAAGTTCGGGATTACGCTTGTGAAGATGCCGACTCGGCATTCCAGCTTGCCGCGCGGTTTGAACCACTCCTGGAGCCGGCGGGACTTCGGAAACTGTACGACGGTCTGGAAATTCCCCTGATTGGTGTTTTGGCGGGTATGGAACGGAATGGTATTCGCATCAATGGCCCGTATCTGGAGAAACTCAGCGCCGAGATGGCCATCGAACTCGCGGCACTCGAGAAGGAAATTCATGTCCTCGCGGGACATGAATTCAACATTGCCTCACTCAAGCAACTTCAAGTTGTCCTATTCGATGAACTGAAGTTACCGGTGCAGAAACGGACGGGCATCAAGAACGAACCGAGTACGGACCAGGAGTCCTTGGAACGGCTGGCGGCCCTGGGTCATCAACTTCCGAAGAAAATGGTCGCTTATCGGCAGGTGACCAAGCTCAAAGGCACTTATGTCGATGTCCTTCCCGGGATTGTGAATCCGAAGACTGGGCGGATTCATAGCTCCTTCAACCAAGCCACGGCAGAGACAGGACGACTGAGTTCGAGCGACCCGAATTTGCAAAACATTCCCATGCGGACGGAGCAGGGGGCACAACTACGCAAGGCATTCATCCCACACGATGGCTGGCAGCTTGTCACCGCGGACTACTCGCAGATCGAGTTACGGTTACTCGCACATTTTTGCGGCGATGAAACTCTTCGCGCAGCGTTCGCTGAGGATCGCGACGTTCATGCTGCCGTCGCTGCCGAGATATTCAAGGTGCCAGTTTGGGATGTAACCAAGCAACAGCGTGGATTGGCAAAAACTGTCAACTTTGGCGTCCTTTACGGCATGAGTGCATCGGGTCTTGCGACTCGTCTCAGTATCCCCAGGGCTGAGGCCGAGCGGTTCATCGGTGCCTATTTTCGGCGGTATCCCAAGGTTTTGGCGTATCAGGATGCCCTGCTGAGGCGTTGCCGTGAAATCGGATATGTTGGAACGATCCTGGGTCGGAAGCGGCATTTCGATCCGAGGGCGATCAGGTCGAACTCCACGTATCACTCGCGAAATCAAGCCGAGCGTGAAGCAATCAACATGGAAATTCAGGGTTCGGCAGCAGACTTGCTAAAGCGAGCCATGCTTAATGTCGATGGCCGCCTGAAACGAGAAAAACTTGCTGCAAAAATGTTGTTGACGGTCCACGATGAGCTTGTATTCGAGGCACCGCCAAACGAAGTGGCGAAACTGACGAAGATTGCCCGTGAGGAGATGACCGGGGCTATGAGTTTAGATGTGCTGCTGAAGGTGGATGTTGCTGCTGGACCGAACTGGCTGGATGTCGAGGATGTGTGATATGGCCACGGGAACCCCAACTATAAGCATTGAATATCCGAGTGGCGATGGGAAACCGATGGCCGAAACATGGCTGCACATCCGGGCAATCATGTGGTTGCACCAGGCGTTGGAGGACTTCTTTCGGGAGCGTCCCGATGCATTCATTGCCTCGGACCTGTTCTGGTACTGGGAAGAGAGAAATCCTTCAGCCTGTATGGCACCGGATGTGATGGTGGTACTTGGCGTGGCACCACGCGATCCACGGGAACGTCGCAGTTTCTATTCCTGGGAAGAGGGTGGCGCGATCCCGTCAGTGGTGTTTGAAATGGCCTCGCAAAATACCTGGCGTGAAGATGTTGGCGAAAAGTACAACCGTTATGAATCGCTCGGCGTTCGAGAATACTTTTTGTTTGACCCGGAGGGCTTATATCTTGTGCCTGCGCTTCAGGGCTACCGTTTGAATGGTTCGGCATATCGTCGGCTTCGTCAGAATGAGTTGGAGAGCGAACTTGGATTTAGCCTTCGCGTCGAGGATACGATGCTCCGCCTGATCGATACACGCACACAACAACCCATCCTGACTCGAGCCGAGGCGGTTGAGGCTGAGCGGCAGAGGGCTGACTCATTGCAATCCGAAGCCACGTCTGAGCGGCAGAGGGCTGACTCTCTGCAATCAGAAGTCGAACGCCTCAAGGCATTGCTTCAGAAGTACGGTCAGGCGAATGGGAATGGTTCGTGATGGGGTTGTATTCGCCATAATTCATAAGGGCACTGGATGCGGAGGGCTTGTCTGGGTAAATGCAGCACTCGCCATTGTGTACTTCTGATCGCCAGGGGGATTGGATCGATTGGGTACCATGGTCGAGAGCGGAGAGAATAGTGATGAGGGGGATTCGCGCAATTTACTTGGGATGGTTCCTGATGGGTGTTCTGGCGAGTCTCGGTGGTTCCGGATGTTGCTGTTGTCCGTGTTGTTGCCCTTGTTCCCAGAAGCCCAAGCCTGAGACAACTGACCCAGGGAAAGCTTTCACGCCCGGAAACTGGTCGGGGGATCAACCATCTCACTTGGTGCCTGAGAAGATTCAGGGAGAAATCATCTAAGAGGATGATTGACACTGACAACAAGGGGCAGGCGTGAGTCGATGGCGGGAGGGGTTAAAGCCGGTTATTGGTCTTATCGGCGGGATTGGTGCCGGAAAGAGCACTGCTGCCCGTTGTTTTAAGAGTCGCGGCGGCGTTGTGATCAATGCAGATGCCATCGGTCACGCTGCACTCGAACAAGCCGATATCATTCGGGAAATTCTGGGACGGTGGGGCGATCGAGTCAGAAAAGCCGACGGTTCGCTCGATCGCCGGGCAATTGCCCAGATTGTTTTCGCGAACCAGGAGGACCGGAAGGCCCTCGAAGAGATGGTGTTCCCGTATATAGGTGAGCGGTGCAAACAGGAGATCGCCACGGCACAACGCGATCCAACTGTCCCGTTCGTTGTACTGGATGCGGCTGTGATGCTGGAAGCGGGATGGAATGAAATCGCGGATTGGATCGTCTATCTGGATGCCCCCCGCGAATTACGCCTTGCACGGGTTGCAGCCCGGAGCGGTTGGACCGATCGGGATCTCACTGCTCGGGAAATAGCTCAGTGGACACCAGAGATGAAAAAAGCCAAAGCGGATGCAGTTCTCATCAACGCCGCGGGTGCCGAGGAACTGCAATTACAAGTGGATCGATTGCTTGAAGGATGGCATTTGTTGAGACAGTGACGAACGGTGCCCAAAGGGAGTCCGAGTTCTTGCCAGAATGTTGCTGGCGTTCAAGGAGCGCAACCGCGTCTCCCGCCAGTGGCCGGACCCACTGCCGAAGGTTGTTTTTGCCCGCCGGTATGAGGTTTCCCATGTCTGACATCAAGGCCGAAGTGACCAAGACCACACGCCCATCGGGAACTCGTTCGCGTTCGCGTCCGCGATCCGAAGCCGCGTCTGCCGAAGAGGTGCGTCCCGCATCAACGACCGAAGATGAGGGCTTCGCTTCCGGGATCGTCGATGATGGAAAGGCGAACACGGAGGCGATCTCCGCAGTTTCCCCTCCAGTACCAGCGGTGGTTCCGGTGGTCCCATCTCCGGCTGCCGTGCCGCAGCCTCCCGTTCATGCGGATACGGTCGCACATGTACCACCTCCAGCGGTTCATGTGCCTCCCACAACGCCGATCTTGCACCGCGTCGAGTCGCCTTCGATTGACCCGAACGAACACGGCTTCGATGCCGAAACGAACTCGCGCTACGAGGAGATCAAGAAGGGGAACACCTACATCACTGAGCTGCAACACATGACCATTGCGCAGCTCCAGAAAGCAGCGAAAGAGGAGGGTGTTCCGAGAGAAGAATACGTTGGGCTCAAGAAACAGGATCTGATCTTCCGCATCCTCAAGGAGCGGGTGAAGGCCAACGGCCTCATGTTCGGCGAGGGCACTTTGGAGGTGCTACCCGATGGGTTCGGGTTCTTGCGAAGCCCCGATTACAACTATCTTCCGTGCCCCGACGACATCTACATCTCCCCTAGCCAGATTCGGCGATTCGGACTGCGCACCGGGGCTGTTGTTGCCGGTCAGATTCGTCCGCCGAAGGAGAACGAGCGTTATTTCGCATTATTGCGTGTCGAGGCGATCAACTATTACGAACCCGATCTCCTGACACAGAAAGTGGTGTTCGATGACCTCACGCCACTGCATCCCGACCGACGCCTCAAACTCGAAACGGACCCTTCTGAACTGAACACGCGAGTGATCGATCTGATTACCCCGATCGGGAAGGGTCAGCGTGGGCTCATCGTTGCTCCGCCGCGAACCGGCAAGACCGTGTTGCTCCAGAAGATGGCCAACTCTGTCATCAAGAACCATCCGGAATGCTACGTCATCGTCTTGCTGATCGATGAGCGGCCGGAGGAAGTGACGGACATGAGTCGGACGGTGAAAGGTCCAAGAGTTGAGGTGGTGAGCAGCACGTTCGATGAGCCTCCCGAGCGGCACGTTCAGGTAAGCGAGATGGTAATCGAGAAGGCGAAGCGGCTCGTGGAGTATGGAACGGATGTCGTCATCTTTCTCGACTCGATTACCCGGCTCGCGCGGGCATACAACACGGTGTCTCCGGGATCGGGCAAACTGTTGTCAGGCGGTCTTGATGCAACCGCGCTCCACAAACCCAAGCGGTTCTTCGGGGCGGCCCGAAACATTGAGGAGGGTGGCTCGCTGACAATCCTCGCGACCGCACTCATCGACACCGGCTCGAAGATGGATGAAGTGATCTTTGAAGAGTTCAAGGGCACCGGGAACATGGAACTCTTGCTCGACCGGCGGATGGTCGATCGTCGGGTTTATCCTGCCGTCGATGTGAACCGATCTGGCACGCGCAAGGAGGAACTCCTTCGCACAGAAGAGGAGTTGCGGTTAGTCCACATCCTGCACCGGGTTCTTTCGGACATGAACCCTGTTGAAGCGATGGAATTGCTGTTGAAGCAACTCACCAAACACAAGGCCAACTCCGAGTTCCTGACGAGCGTGACGCTGACGTAGGATGAATGACTCGCTAATGTGATTGTGAGTGAAAGCCGAACCTTGGGTTCGGAACCTCTTCGCTCACACTCACACACTCACCACTTCCATTTCATGTTGTACGAAGGCGATTTCTCTTCCCCTCCTGGCCGTTTCGCACTGATCGCAGCCCGGTTCAACGGCCTCGTGGTCGATCCACTCGTTGCTGGAGCCGTCGATGCACTCCACCGGCACGGGGTTGCCGATGATCGAATTGACCTGGTTCGCGTGCCAGGCTCTTACGAAATCCCTCTGATCGCGCAAAGGCTCGGCAAATCCGGGAAATATGCTGCGGTGATCTGCCTCGGCTGCGTGATCCGCGGCGATACCGATCACTACGACCACGTTGCAGGGGCGGCAGCGAATGGGATTGCCAACGCTGCGTTGAACTGCGGGGTGCCAGTGATTTTTGGCGTGTTGACATGCGACACACTGGAGCAGGCGATCAACAGGGCAGGGGCCAAGGCTGGCAACAAAGGATTTGAAGCAGCCGTGTGTGCTATCGAGATGGTCAATTTGATGAAGAAGCTCCGGGCTGATGAGTCGGAGTAAATCGATCCATGTCGCAGGGTGCATGAATGAAGGAGCTACCCAGTTGATGGGGTAAATGATAAACCATGCGACACGAAGAGCCCTCAGACGCATCCACACGAAACGAATTTGTAAATCCACCATGTCCATTTCCGTGCAAAATGTGTCGAAGAAGTTTGGTGCGTTTGTTGCTTTGGAGGGCGTTTCGATCGAGTGCCCAGCCGGGCAACTCGTAGCATTATTGGGTCCATCCGGCTCCGGAAAGACAACCCTTCTCCGCATCATCGCTGGTCTGGAAGTCCCCGACTCTGGCAATGTCTTGTTTCACGATGATGACATCACTAAACACTCAGCGCGAGACCGCAACGTCGGTTTTGTTTTCCAGCATTATGCCCTTTTTCGGCACATGACGGTCTTTGAGAACGTCGCGTTCGGACTCCGAGTACGGCACTGGCCTGATGAAAAGGTTCGGGAGCGGGTCCACGAGTTGTTGCGGCTGGTACGACTCGAAGAAAAGGCGAACCGCTACCCCGCGGAGCTGTCCGGTGGACAAAAGCAACGAATTGCGCTGGTTCGCGCTCTGGCAGCAGACCCCAAAGTGCTGCTACTCGACGAACCGTTTGGTGCTCTCGATGCAAAAGTTCGGAGCGAACTCCGGATATGGCTTCGACGTTTCCACGATGAGTTGCACGTCACGAGTATCTTCGTCACTCACGATCAGGAAGAAGCGTTCGAGGTTGCCGATCGTGTGGTGGTGATGAACAAAGGAAAGATCGAGCAGGATGGGACGCCGATCGAGGTGTTCGAGCATCCTGCTACCGCATTCGTCATGGATTTTCTTGGCAACGTCAACAAACTCCCGGTGCGGGTTGAAGGTGGTCGGGCACTCCTAGGCGAAACCAGCCAGGTTGAGGTTCCGGCCACACTCTTTGAAACCGGCGAGAAGGGCCGGGCCGATGCCTACATCCGCCCCCATGAACTCGATATTTCGCGTTCTGCCGATAGCGGCAACTGTCTGCTTGCAAAGGTTGTTCATCTCAATCCGGCCGGGTCCATCGTGAAGGTTCGCGTTCTGGCGGAGGATTTCGGACTGATGATTACGGTGGACATTTCGCCGGAGCACTTCAAGTCTCTTGCCCTGAAACCGGGTGATGCCGTCTACGTCACGCCAAAGGCCGCGAAATTGTTCATCCCCGATTATACAATTTGATGTACGATCATAAGAAATGATGGGTTCACAACGTCGTTCCACACTTCTCTAATGACACGCGCTTTTTCCCAATTATCCAGACTTGTCAAATTTCGCAAGTAATTTAGCCAATTCAACTTATGTCATGAAATGAATTTATCTTGACTATGACCACTTGCAAAGTGATGATCCCGTGGTTATTATCTTACATTACCAGAACGATGGTGATGGTCGGGTTTTTTGAGACTTGAACGATGAGCGATCTATTCGGCCGTTACTTTCTCGTCCTTTCAGGAAGGATATCTGAAGCAGATTGCGGTGTTCTCGTTTCTCTCCCTCCACCAATCTCGGGCGACTTATTCCTCGGTTGGTCGCCTGAATCCCCTTTGAAGCCCAACAAGAGTGTGAACGGTTGTGAACCAACCGAAACTGAGTTTACGTCTCCTCAAGCCCCGTGAGTATGAAAATGAAAGCTTTCCAGCGTCGCAAAGCATTCACACTTATTGAGTTACTTGTTGTGATCGCTATTATCGCGATACTGATCGGGCTGTTGCTTCCCGCGGTTCAGAAAGTTCGCGAAGCGGCAGCACGGACGCAATGTTCTAATAATTTGAAGCAGATTGGGCTGGCTTTGCTCAATACCGAGAGTGCCTATGGCCAACTCCCAGTAAGTTACCGGCCACCTTCACCCAACCCTCGTGTGAGTTGGACTGTTACCGTCCTGCCATTCATTGAGCAGGGAAATTTGGTGAGTAACTACAACAAGTCGTTGAACTGGGATGCGGGAACGAACCTCGCACTCACAACTCAACAGGTCAAGATTTTCAACTGTCCTTCGTCACAGAATCCGCTTCGGACGGATGGGGATCCCACAAATAATTTATGGACCCCTGGGGTGGCAACGACCGATTATGGTGCATCGTCCAGCATTTCCCCACTGGCAACAAATCTCGCCTATAACGGCCAATCGATGGCTGGTTTGGGTGGGCTCTTGTACAAGGTCACGAGCACCACCGATACGCGGCGAGGCGTCAGACTCCTTCAGGCCACTGATGGGCTCTCGAACACATTGATGGTGATGGAATCCGCAGCCCGGCCAAACATATATCAACTCGGGAAGTTGGTCAGTGCGGGAACCGCTCCTCCGAGCCCTTACACAAACGGCGGTGGATGGTGCCGTCCAGCCTCGGACATTGATTTCCTTCCCTCGACTCCTGACGGAACTTCCTATCCCGGAACCTGCGCGATCAACTGCACGAATGGATTCGCATACCCAGGGACGACCGGGCCATTTGGAACGGAGGGCAGCGGCGCCCCTTACTCCTTCCACATCGGTGGTATCAACGCTGTATTTGGCGATGGCTCGGTGCATTTTATCCAGCAGTCGATCGATGTCGTGACCTTTGCTTCTCTTGTCACCCTGTCGAACGGGGAAGTCATCGCGAACAATTTTTATCAATGACTTCGATAAGGGCTCATTGGCTGGCTGGATCGAGAAAAGCATGGCCCAAGGGTTGCTCGCGATAGCGGTGCAGCCCTTGGGTTTCTCTCTTCCCGCTGGTTGCATGGCGCTCTATCTTGACTCTTTCGATGCGTCAAACCACAGCACAGGAGTTGAAATATGGCCGACCGTATGTCCACCCGAATCCGATACGATCGAATCCGGGATAACGGTGCGATCTCACGAACCCGAAATGGGCATCTGAAGCGTAAGGAACGAAACAGCCGAGACGAACGGATGAACAATCTGATCAAGAGCGGGAAGTTCCCGTATACCCCCTCGATCCAAAGCTGGATCAGCACCAAACTCAGCATCCCATTCAGCCAGGTGACGGAAGAGCAGGTCAAAACGCTCCTGAAATAGCTGCAAGCAGCTTCAGACTAACTCTTCGCTCGCTCTTCGCGCTTGTTCTTCACTCGATCCAATCGCTGCATACAACTCCGCCGGATTAAAACCCGGCTGGGTGGGTTCGCCGCGGTGGAATGACTCGGCTTTGAGGTGACACTCCGCGCAAAGGCTCACTCCATTCTGGACAACGTAGCCCCCATTCGGCATTTCATTCCGATCGGTGATATGGTGGGCGTCGAGTTCATCGTCCGCTCGTTCAGCGGACGATTGAAATCCACAACACCGACATGAGTAATCATCGCGCTCAAACACGGCAGTTCGGAACGACTTCCGGATATCTTTCTTACGTTGGGACATAGGTTTTCAGCCTGAGGATCATTCTCTATGTTCAAGACTCGTCCTCACCGCCAGGGTTCGCATCGGAGTTGGAAGATTTCTTCTGCTTATCTCGCTGCATGTGGTTTTGGCAGTAGGCAAAGAAACGTGGAATGATCGGGACTCGACCAAATAGCTTGTGCCAGCCGCGGGCACGAATGACCGCAGGGCGGCTACAAAAGCTGCATCGTAACGCAGTTCCGTCCGGAAGCAGGATGGCAGTGACCAGTCTTTCTTCGTTGTGGTTTGCAATTTCTTCTCGTGTAACGCCGCGGCGATCCAACTCACCCTCCATCAAATCCAGAGCAGCAGGTTCCATCCCCGCGCGGTAGATGGTTACGCGGTCCAGGAGTTCTTCGGTGTCGGCTCTGTGGATGAAATCGGCCACTCGTTTCAGGTTGAATTCCATTTGCCGCTCCAGGGAGAGGAAGCTGCGGAACCTGTCGGTGGTGTTGGGGTTGATTCGAGTGAATTGCGCGAGTTGTGGAACTCAAAGCTCCTTTCGCGCATCTCACCAGATAGGGGTTCCCCCAACACAGCCCAATGTCAGCGAAATCGGAAATCTGTGGACCGTCGGTGCTTCACTGGTCTAGACTACACGAAATACGAGCGATTTGACGAGTCGGAAAGTCACACCGTCCCGCCCGTCGCCCTGGCGATTACCGGGCTTCCAGTCAACGGGAGAAAATCGGATGATCCGTCTTCCTGTGGTCGCACTCGCGGCCGGCTTGCTCTGGGTTGTGGCCGGCTCTGCCGTCGCGGAAGATCCGAAGCCATCAACAGGTAGTCCTCAAACCCAGAAGATCAATGAGTTGATCGCCAAGGGTTGGGAATCCGCAGGCATCAAGAAGTCTGCCGATAAAGCGACCGATGCGGAATTCATGCGTCGAGCTTTCATCGACCTCATTGGTCGTATCCCAACTCCCGAAGAGATCGTCGAGTTCGAGGGCGATAGGGCAGCAAACAAACGCGCGAAACTGATATTTCGCCTTCTGAACGAAGATAAATACAAGTTGAAAGACAAGAATGGAAAGGCGCTTGCTGAAATCCGTGGATTGAAGACGCACAACGGCGAGATCGACTACAACGATGCTTATGCCCAAAACTTCGCGGAATTGTGGACGACCTGGATGCTGACGCGAAGCAACACGCTGCCCGCATACCGCAGCCAATTGCACCACTGGCTCACTGTGGCGTTCTTGAATAACGGGGGGAAGTGGCTGGATGGAAGTACTTATCCAAATGGCGTTCCCTGGAACAAAATCGTTTATGAGGCAATCAGTGCAACTGGGAAGTCGAACGAGAATGGCATGGTGGTGTTTGTGATCCGTCACCTGGGCGATCCCATTGCCGCGGAGATGGGACAAGCCCCCGACTTCGTGAAGGATGGCAAGTTCGATGCGGTGCCCATCACCTCCCGCGTGACCAAGCTTTTCCTGGGCATCCAAAGCCAGTGTACTCAGTGCCACGATCACCCTTTTAACAAGGAATACATCCAGTCCGACTTTTGGGGAGTGAACGCATTTTTCCGTCAGACGGAGAGGAGTGGAACAACCAATCCCCGACTGGCACCCGGGATTTCGCCATCTGGACTCACGTTGTCCGATGATACGAAATGGAACAACACTGGCATGGTGTTGTACGAGCGGCGAGATGGGCAGCGGAAAGCATCGTTCCCCATCATGCTCAAGGATATCGAGCAGGCCCAGAAGGGTGAGGCATCCACCAAACGGCTGGTACAGGGGAGCCCAACCGCCGGTCTTGAGGGCAAGACTCGCCGTCAGATCTTGGCGCAGTGGGTGACAGAACACGACAACTTTGGACGTGCCTTCGTCAACCGGATGTGGGGGCATCTCTTCGGTCGCGGGTTGAACAAAGAGCCAACGGTCGATGACTTCAGCAGCAACAACGAAGTCGTACACCCAGAACTGCTCGATTATCTTGCCGAGGAGTTCAAGAAGTACAACTACGATCCGAAGAAGTTGCTCGAATGGATTTGCACGAGCGATGTGTATCAACTCAGTCACGTCGCGAACGCGAACAAGGCCATTGCCTACACCGACCAGAAGTTCGATCCGTATTTCGCCCGTATGCCTCTCAAGGCTCTATCCCCGGAGGTCATGTTTGAATCCCTGATCGTGGCAACGCGAGCAGAATCACGCAGGAGCGACAAACAGGCTTACGATAAATTGAAAGCGGACTGGATAGCGAAACTGACTCAAAACTTCGGTGACGATGAAGGAAACGAGATTAACTTCAACGGAACCGTCGTTCAAGCCTTGCTGATGATGAATGGCAAGGAGATCAACGGCGAGATTGGCAGCAACGCGGGGAAGAATCCGAAAGCTATGAATGATGGTGGCGGTGTCATTTCCGATGTCGTGAAGCGCAATGTTCATTTGGGAGCGCGTGCGATTTACGACGAGTTGTTCCTGATGACTGTCAGTCGTCACCCAACCGCAAACGAAATCAGCAAGCTGGAAGAAGTTCGCATGGGTCGCGCGGTTGTTGACCTCGGCGCACCGGCCCCACCAAAACCAACCGGGACCAAGCCCCCACCGAAGGGGCAAGTTGCTCCTCCTCCACCAACTGGTGGGAAGGTTTTTGCTCCGGGTGCTTCGCCCGATGATGTTGCATTCTACCAGGATGTCTTCTGGGCCTTGCTGAACAGCAACGAGTTCATGCTCAACCATTGATCCGGTTTAGGTACGCTGAGAGTTTTAGCAACGGAAGGGTCAAAAAGGAAACAGCCCACCCAAGAGGGTGGGCTGTTCCATTATTCTTACTGAGCCAATTCGACGCTCGAAGCGACAACGACGGGTTTGGACACGTCTTTCCTGGTAGTGCTGGTTCCGTAAACGTCTATTCGCTTATTGAGATATCGTTCCAGGTCTACCCCTTGTCCCGCGACCACATAAGCCAGTCGTTGGCCCATGGAGTCTTCCAGAGCAAACGTCTTTCGGCCATCGATATCCAAAACGCTTCGCGTCAATTTGCCCGAGGCAATTACACCCGGTTTTAGATTTCCGCCTACTGGAGGCGAAGCCAGGCCAACCGTTGGGGTCAGGTTCGCATTGATCGATTGAGTGGGATTCACAATCGTGGTTCGTGGTGTACTCGTGGGTGTGCCGCTTGTACTGGTTTGTTTCTGTGTCTTCTCGCGCAGACTGTGGATTCTGGTGTAGCACATATTTGCGATGTCGTGATCCCCACCGGGCTCGTTCATCAGTCTGGCAAGCTGGAAGTACAAATCCTCGGCAGCTGCCAGGCGGCCATCCTTCTCGGCCGCCTCAGCCTGTGCCCAGAGTGGGTGTTGCACAACGGGTTTCGCTGGAGTAGGGGATGAGGCAGTAATCGCGGGGACTGTCGAAGATCCATTACTGACAGGGGTTCCAACAGTCGGCAAGGATGGTGGCCCTCCAATGATATTGGGGGTCGTAGCGAGAGGTTGCGGCGGGATATTGGAGCTCACTGGTGTAATTGAGGCTGGAGGAAGTGCGTTGGGGAATTGCGTGGCTGAACTCTCGCGTACTGTGTATCCCGATACGTTCGCAATTTTGTCCATCCGAACCAGTTGTTTGGGGATGTAACGGAAATCACCCGATGGTGGGATGACAGGATACCACGACTTTCCTTCATACAAAACCTTTTGCCCAATCACCGTGAGGATTGTTCCCGCCGGGATCTTCGTCTGTCGGATGTAGGTCAGAGGCTGAGCAACCCCGATTTGCCCTGGCGCAAGTGTTGTATCATCTTGAACTGTCACGTTCTGAGGTAATGGCTTTGTCGTGTCGAAATCTACGAACTGCATAATTACCCAACTCAACGAGTAAAGCTTTCCTGGGGCATCCTGGACTGCCAGCCAGCCATTCGACTCCTCGTGATCGACCAGAAGCCGATCGCCTTGTCGGAGGGTGGCCGTATCGGGGTATACCTCACTGGTATTCGCGCGGAGTTTGGCTCCCGAGTCGATAACCGTGGCCAGATAAGGACCTGACTGTCCGAATGCGACCGAGGAAACGCCGACTAAAGTGAACGCGGCTACGAGTGTGAATCGCATGCTGATCTCCATGAGTGCAGCGCACTTTATTCGAGAGTGGCCATGGCATACCAAAGGGCGGAAACTGGTCAAGCCCGGTCAGAATTGAGGGTGAGACGGTTCGGCGCTAGCTCGGAATCTCATTATCCCAACAATCTGTTTTGCACCGATGACTGGGAATGCACCTGCCGTATAACCTCTCCATCACTGACTTTTGGCTTTGTTACGAGGTTGCGATGCCATCGCCGACTTTGGCCGAGCTTGCCAAAATGTTCGACCACTCACTCCTCCAGCCGGTGCTGACCGATGCCGATCTGGATCGCGGGCTTGCCGTCGCCATCGAGTACAACGTCGCATCGGTGTGCATCAAACCCTATGCAGTGCGTCGGGCTTCAAAGCTCCTCGCTGGGACGACAATCGCCGCGAGTACGGTAATCGGGTTTCCACACGGCGGACATCTCACCCGAGTGAAGCTCTACGAGAGCGAGCAGGCACTCTCAGATGGAGCGACCGAACTGGACATGGTGGTGAATATCGGCAAAGTACTGTCCGGAGAATGGAACTTCGTTGCCGATGATGTCCGCGCGGTGGTCGAGGTTGCCCACAGAAACGGTGCCAAGGTGAAAGTGATCTTCGAGAACGCCTATTTGAAAGAAGAACACAAGCGCGAACTTTGCCGGATCTGTGGGGAAGTCCGTGCGGACTGGGTGAAAACCAGCACGGGGTATGCGGAATCAGGTGCGACGACTGAAGATCTGAAGCTGATGCGTGAGTGTAGCCCTTCCTGGGTTCAAGTAAAAGCTGCTGGTGGAGTACGGACGTTTGAGCGACTTCTGGAAGTCCGGGCGATAGGCGTTTCTCGTGTGGGAGCAACTGCGACCAAACAAATCCTCGACGATGCGAAGTTGAAAATAGGTAGTTGAGGAGGCCCGATCCAATCGCCACCAACTCAACCACGCAGTCGCTTTTTGAAGTTGTTATGCGAAAACCCGATACAAGCCCGAAGCGCCAGCGAGGGGAAAGCTGTCCCTCGCTGGCGCTTCGGGCTTGTATGAATGGTGCTTCCGCACCTTGGTTTCAACTGCGGACCTTTGGGCTTGAGCAATAAGCGCGACTTTAAAACAGGCGTTCCAGATTCTTTCGCATCAGTGCCGCGATTTCCTGGGCATCTTCACTCGGTTGCAATTCCAGGGCCGCGATGACTTTTGCCTGGCGGTCGGGTGAATGATTCTGGCTCAGCTTCCATTTCCCTTCGAGTCGCATAATCGGGATGCGAAATCCCACGATTCCCGCGAGCATTTTATCGACAGCTTCTCCTGAGCGTTCGAGTGTCCAGGGTGTTTCGGCTCCCACCTCGAATGTATCAATCATGCGTCGGAGCAGTTCCAGGAATTCGGTTCGATCAGAAATCATCTCCAGAGGTCCATAGGCGTGTACGGCAATGTAATTCCACGTCGGGACGACCTGATCTGCCTCGTACCAGCGCGGTGAGATGTAGACGTGAGGGCCGCTGAAGATCGCGAGAGCTTCATCGGCCACATCCCGCCACTGATCGTTTCCGCGCGCGATGTGGCCGCACAATTGCCCATAACGGGAGCCATCGCGGACCAGAAGCAAGGGAATATGGCTTGCGATCAACCGCCCATCGACGTGTTTGGTAACGAGTGTGGCAAAGCTGTTGCGTTCCATGAACGCATGAAGGTCGGGTAAGTCATTCCTTGCAAAAGCGGAAGGGACATACACGGCAGGCTACCTCGATCAGTGTGGTGTAGATCTCTTCCGAGGGGCGGTGAGTGTAACGATTCCGACTTTAGCGATTCCTTCAAGAAAACTCAAAACGACTATAGGCCTGATCGACTTCGAGCGGTTTGGACTGTCCGTGGGGTTGTAATCTTCGCACGGCTACGGCAGTCAATGAGTGCGGCTTTCGCGGTCAACAATCGTTTGACCAGCTCCCATCCCGAGTGCATGTTACAGCGTCCGAGTATTGCGCACATTCCCACGTACAAGGAGGTCTGACGTGAAAGTGCGTGCCCTGTTTTCACTCGCCGCGGCTACCGGGTTCTGGCTCTCCGGGCCAGCGATTGCTCAACAACCGAGCAAACTTCCCACGGCCGTCGCCAATCCGAATCAAACCCTTGCCGATAATGTCGTTTTCAGGCTTCGCGCCACAAGTGTGGCTGCCGGTGCAGATCTGGCCGTTGTCGCTCAGGAAGGAACTGTCACCTTGACAGGGACAGTCAAGGATGCTGCTCAGAAAGAGCGAGTTATTCGCGAAGTCCGTGACATTGCGGGAGTTATCATTATCCGCGACGGCCTGAAGACTGGCGGGATCATCCAGGCTCAGGGTCCCGAGTCCAGCCAATTTCCGATGCCGATTCCTCC
>Ga0206850_10007_pt1 | contig 87568 bp, 82 predicted proteins | sample Alteio_BWOrgCont_16_FD_152885 | JGI IMG/M metagenome (GOLD analysis project Ga0206850, IMG submission 152885) | Enriched cells from forest soil in Barre Woods Harvard Forest LTER site, Petersham, Massachusetts, United States -... | ecosystem: Environmental > Terrestrial > Soil > Temperate forest >...
GATGACTCGGATCGCCTCGATCTGGAGGATATCGGGCGTCTCCACAACATAAGGTGGGAGACTGACCTTGTTTTGTTCCTTCGGGACAGGCGTATCGGGTATCTTGCAGCAATTGAAATCTGGCGGTCTACAACAATCGTGCTCGGATTTAAGATCCTGGACGCAGTGGCATCCACAAACCGCTGCGGCCAGTCCCATCCAAACGCTACAACCAACCCAATACAACCAGAAGCCTTGGCGAGCCATAGCTTCTCTCCTCTTTTGGTAACATACACAGCGCGCGGATGGTCGCGGCCAATGTGGCTTTCCCGGTCCACCCGTCCTAACCAAGTAAATCGGCGTCCCCCGGATTCCCGATTCAACAAAAACTTTCCTGTCTTCCCGGAACTTCCCGAAGTGAGAAATCTCACCCAGTCTCTTGACTTGTGGCCTTTTCGGTCCTGGGTTGAAATGATTACACTGTTTGGGGAGTAGAACCCGTACCGTGTGATTTACGAGTGTAAGCTTTCGGAAACGCCAGCCCGTATCACCCAGCACACAACCCGAAACCAACGATAAATTGCCTAGCGACTGGGAGATATGGTTGGCAACCGAAGATACGACAAGTAAATATGTTACTGCGAGGACAGATCTGCCCGGTTCGGATGCCTTCCGACCGGCATGCCGTGTGCTAACATTGGATCAGAAGATTCTGCCGACACCGAAGTCTCCACAGTCGGAGCCGGACAGTTTTTGGTGTTTTGTTCATTCTTCTTTGAAGCGTGAAGACACCAACCCCAAACACTCCGCTAATTCGGTTTCGTTTGGACACGAATCTCTCTGATCCTGGCTACGGGAGTTGTTCCCGACTTGCCCGCCCGCAACCTATCCCAAGCCGGGAGAACCGTTGATGCCTCGTCCAACTGCCGGTGATCTTTCTCAGAATTCTCATTCACCATACCAAACCCCACCACACGGGGTACCGGTGATCGGCAGTCCCGCTCCTCTCAGTTACGCGGGGCAACCGATCCCACCCGCCCCCGCTGCCAAGTCCGTCCCGACTCCTGCTGGCCTGTTAAATGCCTTCAAGCGTCGATGGGTTCTCGGAACCTTCGTTGGCCTGTTGGTTGCTCTAACGGTTGCCACGGGGCTGTGGCTGGCCCTTCCTGGCGGCAAGCACGAAGCGCGAGGGCTCATCGACCTTCGGGACAAGAGTCTTGAACTCACCAGCAGGAATGCCGAAGACTACGAAACCTACCGGAAAAACCAGATCTTCATCCTCAGAACCCGCGATTTGCTCAATCGAACTGTCAACGACCCCGCAGTTTCAAGCCTGGAGACAATCAAGAGCGCGGAAGACCCAGTTCGTTTGCTTGAAGAGAACATCAGCGCGACTGCCGCGGCTCCATCCATCCTCGCAGTCACCATGAAGGGCAACAACATCGACGAGATGAGGACGATCGTCGATGCTCTGATGAAGCGATACGTGGATGATGCCACGATGACCGAGCGCCGGGACCGGGCAGACCAAACGAATAAACTCGAAAAACTTCGGGAAGAACTCAGTCAGGAAATTGAGGGCCAGGAGAGGCATCTTAAATTGCTTGCCCGCGGATCGGGCGAAAAGGGAGGCGATGGCGCAACGAACTCGGGGGACTTGCTCCTTCAACGGATACTCGATCTCGATCAGAAGATTACCAACAAGAATGACGAGATCACGCAATTTGAATCGGAGTTGAAAATCAGTGAGGAGCAGCTCGGATGGTTCAAGCTCTCCGACAAATCGTTGGAAGATTTACGAGCATCCGGAGTTCCCGGTAATGTGCTGGAGAAACTCAAGACATTGAAAGATCGAGAGTACAAAGTTCGGCGATTCTTTGTTGAGGAACTCAACAAGATCTTTGCCAAAGACGAGCTGGACCACTGGCGAAGCAGCATTCTGAGTGCCGCTCAAATACCCAATACTCAGCAACCTGTTATACCGGAGGGCGAAGTCATTCGGGCTATCAACAACGATGCCCGGATCGTCAGGTTGGTGTTGGAGCGGGATTCGTACCAAAAATTGTACGATAGCGCAAGAGAGAACGCTGTTGACCCAATGACATCGCCCGTCGTTTTGGGTCACCTTGAAGATCTAAAAAAGAAGGAAGAGGAGATCAAAGGCAAGAAGCAAGCGATTAGAGAAGATATCATGGCCGCGATCAAATCCAGTGCGATCACACTGCTCCAGCAAAAAGTGAACGAACTGGAGCATCGGATTGCGGTCGCGAAAGAAACCCGAGAGAAATATAGGCAGGATCGGGACATTAGCACGAAGACTCGCCTCGGTTCGGCCGTGGACCATATCGAGATCAATCAACTCCTTAAAGGGCTCAACGCGCAACGCGAGGTTCTTGATAAGGTCCGCTTGCAGATCGTTCAAAACCGCATGCAAGCGCAACTGGATACCCGGGTACACGTTCGTGAAGCCGCCCAACCACTGCTGAACAACAACCTCAACAAAAAACTATTCATGTCTGGTGGTCTGGGAGTTGGAACGTTCATGTTCGTTGTCTTGCTTGTTGCATTCCTGGAATGGCGCACGCGGCGAGTGGATGGGGTCGATCAGGTCGTCAACGAACTCGGTATGCGGATTATTGGAACCGTCCCGGTTTTCCCAAACCGCGCCAGTCTCCGGGCAGCAGCCGAGGTCGGTGGGGCTAACTGGCGATTCGCCCTTAACGAATCGATCAACTCCACACGAACTATGCTCCTGCACACTGCCCGGAGTCAATCCATGCAGGTTGTCATGGTGACGAGCGCCACGCAGGGAGAGGGCAAAACCTCGATCACCAGCCAGTTGGCGACCAGTATGGCAACAGCGGGCATGCGGACGCTCATCGTCGATTGCGACCTGCGAAATCCGTCAATCCACAAACTATTCGATTTGGGTCTGACATCCGGAGTGTCGGAAATTCTCACGCAAGATGCAGACCCAACCGATGCAATTCAGCCTACCTCTATCCCAAATCTTTGGGTAATCCCAGCAGGACAATGTTCAAATCGGGTGGTCGCGGCACTGGCTCAAGGGCACCCACTCGAAACTCTCTTCAATCGTTTGCGTGGCCAGTTCGATTTCGTGATCGTGGATAGCTGCCCGGTATTGCCTGTAGCGGATGCCCTGCTGATCGGTCAGCATGTGGACGGAGTGCTGTTCTCGATTATGCAGGACATCAGCCAGATCCCGAAGGTGATACTCGCATCGGAGAAGTTGAACCAGTTGAACATCCCCTTGCTTGGGGCTGTGGTCAACGGGATCAAGCAGGATGTGTACTCCTACGGGTATAACTATGTCAAGCAATTGCCGGTCTGAGTCGTCTTATACTCGACCTACCGTTGTGCTTGTTTTGGTACTGAAGGATTTCCACCACGACAGGAACTTGGAGTGTCGGACCCGAGAAGACATTCTCGCACAATCATTGAGGCTCGTTCATGCGAAGCGGACTGATTGTGTTTCTCGCGGCAGGTGTGGTAGTCGCGGTCGCGTTAGTTGAAGGGAATCGCTCCAATCGCTGGGGCACGACCGAGGATATTCAGATCGCAGCCGGGAAACTGGATCGCGTTCCCCGTGAGTTCGGTTCATGGGTGGGAACCGACTCACCTCTTGACGAGAAGATCGTCCGGATAGCGGAAGCAGCAGGAAATGTGTCGAGAAGTTACGTCAACAGCAAGAACGGAGACCGAATCAACGTACTTCTCCTGTGCGGTCCATCTGGTCCAATTGGAGCCCACACACCCGATATTTGCTATGGAGGACTCGGCTATTCCTGTAACGGCAACCCTACCGTGAAGGGAATGGTACTCCCCAACGGCGGACGTGCCAGTTTTTGGACCGCGCGATTTGAAAAGACATCGGTAACCGAAGGAGCCCTCCGGGTCTATTGGGCGTGGGGTGTCGATGGAGACTGGGAGGCAACTGCAAACCCACGAACAGACTTTGCCCTCCAGAATTCGCTCTACAAGCTCTATCTGGTACGTGCGGATAACCCGACCAGCCGAGATCGTGACTCCAACCAAGACCCGTTCGATCTGTTTCTGACCGAGTTCTTGCCACTGGTGAAAACCGCTTTGACTGCGGACCCAGGTTGACCATCCGGTCCCCTGTTAATCCTCTGCCCAATGGATTCCCAGAACCGAGTATGAATAGTCATGAGTAGCGCAACCCCCTCACCCAACGAACCAGTCGATACGGCACGCAAACCGTGGCCTGAGATCGACTGCCTGACTGCCGATGCCGCGGTTCGGATGCCCAACCAGGTCGGGTGGTATCCTGGCGTGAAAGTGGCTCTCGACTATGCCGCGGCCATCTTGCTGCTGCCGTGCGTTGTGATTCTCGTCGGTATGGCCGCACTTGCGGTGAAACTGACGTCCTCCGGGCCAGTGTTCTATAGCCAAACCCGAATCGGATTGAACGGGCGACGTTACAAAATCTTCAAGATCCGAACCATGCACTACAACTGCGAGATGCGATCCGGAATCAAGTGGTCTCAGAAGGGCGACAACCGGATAACGCGGGTGGGGAATTTCCTCCGGATCACCCACATCGATGAACTCCCGCAATTGCTCAACGTCCTGTGGGGGGAAATGAGCCTTGTCGGTCCCAGACCCGAAAGGCCCGAAGTAATCCAGGCCAAGGGGCTCGACCAGCTCGTCCCCGGCTACAAGCACCGACTCCTGGTGAAGCCTGGAGTGACTGGTCTCGCACAGGTACAACTCCCGGCCGACACCGATATCACGAGTGTCCGCTACAAGGTCGTCTATGACCTCTATTACGTCCAAAACCCGAATCTCCTGCTGGATCTTCGATTGCTCCTCGCCACCGTCTTCAAATCAGTCGGAGTCGGCGCGCGATTGCTCCGGTGGCTCTTCCTCCTGCCCAGTCAGCGAACGATCGCGGCAGTTTTTCAGAGCAGTGTCAGGGTCGCGACCGAATCCGACTCGCGCACGGCCCTGCTACCGGCGTGACACCATACGAACCGAGTACCCTGGACCCGATTCTGTACCTGACTCATCGGGTGCCATACCCGCCGGATAAGGGCGACCGAATCCGCAATTATCATTTGCTCCGGCAACTCGCAACCCGCGGTCGGGTGTGGCTTGGATGCCTGGCGGATGAGCCCATCCCCGCCGAAACGATGGGTAAGTTGAACGAGTTTAGTGAGCAGGTGGCGATCGTACCAATCGGTCGGCTTGGGCGCTGGGTCAAGGCCGGGGTCAGCCTCCTGAGCGGGCGAAGTTTGAGCGAGGGATTGTTTTCGGAATCGCAACTGCGGCATGTGATTCGCACTTGGACAGCCCGAACGCGATTTCGGGCAGCAGTGGCCTCGGCTTCTAGCCTCGCCCCCTACCTCCGACGGGATGGCCTGGAAAACGTGGCCTCTATCGTCGATCTGGTCGATGTCGATAGCCAGAAATGGCTGGATTTCGCTGCGGCAAGTCAACCACCACGGCGGTGGTTGTATCGACTCGAAGCGTCCCGGGTTCGAAAGCTCGAAACCGAACTGGCGCGCTGGGTTCGAGCTGTGTCGGTGGTCAGCCGTGCAGAAGCCGATATCTACGACTCGTTTGCAGGCCCGGGAGCCGCGACAGTCGCAACCAATGGTGTCGATCTGTCATACTTCCATTCGATTGACCGGCCAACAGAACTGGCGTGTGCATTTGTGGGGGCGATGGACTACTTGCCGAATATCGATGGTGTGTTGTGGTTCGCCCGTGAAGTTTGGCCAGTAGTCCGAGCAAAGTTCCCGGGTGCTGAGTTTCGCATCGTCGGGCGCAAGCCGACCGCGGCTATCGAGGCGCTGAAGTCGATCCTTGGGGTTGTAGTAACAGGGTCAGTTCCGGATGTTCGCCCGTTCGTGACAACAGCCAGCGTCGTGGTTGCCCCTCTCCGACTGGCTCGCGGCGTTCAGAACAAAGTACTCGAAGCCCTTGCAATGGGGAAAGCAGTGGTGGCTACTCCCCCAGCATTGGCTGCCCTGGGAACGGAACCGGGAAAGCATCTGCTGATGGCAACTACCTCGACTGAGTGGATCGATGCGGTTAGCGGACTGTTTGCTAACCAGGAGAGGCGTCGAGAACTTGGTGCAGCGGGTCGCCTGTATGTCGAGCAACACCATCATTGGGAACACTGCTTGGCACCGCTTCTCCAAAAGATCTTTAATCCCCTGGCCGGTTCGATGTGATCCGAGCATCCAACCTCCTCTCACCCCAGATACGATTAGCCCCGTGGATATTGCTGACCCCCTCATTCTCGGATGCTCCAACGGATGCGCTGAGGCCTCGACAGAGGCCACAGTTCCAGTCGTTCTCGATGCGCGTGTCGTGACCGGCTCAGGCGGTGGACCAGACAAAACAATCCTGAATTCTCCGCGGTTCCTCGATCCCCTTGGATACCGGATGGTCTGTGCCTACATGCACCCTCCATCCGATCCCGGCTACGAAGTGATCCAGACGAAAGCTGCCCACTATGGGGCTCCACTGATCTCCATACCAGATCGGGGGCCGTGGGACTGGCGTGTGCTGACAGGGTTGCTCGCGGTCTGTCGGCAAGAGAAAGTGACGATCTGGCATGGACACGATTACAAGACAAACGCTCTCGGTCTGTTGCTCAAGCGATTCTGGCCGATGCGATTAGTGACCACGGTTCACGGGTGGGTACACCACACCGCTCGCACTCCGTTCTATTACAAACTCGACCAACTCTGCCTGCCCCGCTACGAACGGGTAATTTGCGTGGCGGATGATTTGCTGGAATCCTGCTTATCATCTGGAGTCGCTGCCAAAAAGTGCGTCCTTCTGGAAAACGGCATCGATACTCAAGAATACGCCCGTAAGCAAAGCGTCCGTGAAGCCCGGACTATGCTGGGTCTGCCACAGTCCGGGTTTCTCGTGGGGGCAGTGGGACGATTGGCGGCAGAGAAGGGGTTCGACCTCCTCATTCGTTCCATCCCTACACTCCTTGGGCGTGGTCTCGATGTCCGATTGGCGATCGTTGGCGAAGGTGGTGAACGGAAAAGTCTGGAAAGGTTGGCGACGCAACTCGGTATCGCGGATCGCGTGATTCTGCCCGGCTGGCAGGCGGATGTTCGCAGCTACTTTGAAGCGATGGATGTGTTCGCGTTGAGCAGCCATCGCGAAGGACTGCCAAACGTGCTTTTGGAAGCGATGGCGTTGGAGGTACCCGTTATCGCCACCCGAGTGAACGGTGTGCCCCGTCTGGTTCAGGATGATCGGAACGGATTCCTGATTGAGCCTGGCGATGGGGAAGGACTCACGATTGCCTTGGCGGGATTGCTGAAAAATCCGACACTTCGGAATGTTTTCGCGATAGCTGCGCGCCGTATCGTGGAAACGAAGTATAGTTTCACGACTAGAATCCAGCGTTTGAAACGGATCTACGACGAGTTACTCTTATGCTGACCCGGCCACCCAAGGCTCATCCACCCCGCCGCCCGATACTCGAAGGGGTCGTTGAACCCCCACGAATTTTGTCGGCAAGGGGACTGATCCCGGCTGTGGCTCGTGAATCTGGGATAAGTGCTGCCGAGACACAGATTCTCATTTACCCCAGCCTTGCGTTTGCTCCCCGTCTCCCCGCTCTGACCGATTTCATAGCCAATTCCGCGCCTATCGTGCCACTCAGCAGACACCCCGCGTGGTTGAATATCCTCCAAACGAGTCTCGGACACGAGCCATACGCCATTGAAGCCACGGCAGCGGGGCGAACCGTCGGATTTCTGCCTCTAGCATTCCTGGATAGCATTTTGTTCGGCAAATTCCTGGTGAGCCTACCCTATCTGAACACAAACGGGGTTGTTGCCGCGAGTCCAGCAGTAAGGACAGCACTTGTGGCTCGGGCAGTCTCACTGGCGGAGGAATTGAACGTCCGACACCTCGAACTCCGACACGAAACGGCAATCGATCATCCGGGATTGAATGCCCAGATCACATCGAAGGTCCACATGCGACTTTCTCTGCCCAAAACAACTGGCCAACTCTGGAAAGGGTTCACTCCAAAGGTTCGGAATCAGATTCGCAAAGGCGAAAAACACCCCTTCATGATCGCTTGGGGTGGGGCAGAACTGGTTGAGCCCTTTTACGATGTGATCAGCCGAAATATGCGCGATCTGGGTTCACCGATGTACGGAATCGAGTTGTTCAGGGAGATACTGAACACGTTTCCGGGGAATGCTGAGATCTGTGTCGTGAAGGACAAAGACGTGCCAGTTGCGGCCGCACTTCTGTTGCATGGTTGGGGCGTGACCGAAGTGCCGACAGCAAGTTCGCTCAAGGAGTATAACCCGAGCAGTGTGAACATGCTTATGTATTGGCATCTTTTGCAGCGATCAGCCGAGCGCGGTCAACAGGTCTTTGATTTTGGTCGATCGACTATGGAAGGGAACACATTCAGGTTCAAAAAGCAGTGGGGTGCGTTGCCGGACCCGGCAATCTGGCAGTATTGCGTCAATCGGGGTGATGTCAGTGAGATGCGGCCCGATAACCCGCGATATCGCCGGGCAATTCAGATCTGGCAGCAGCTTCCCCTCGCACTCACACGGTTTCTTGGCCCGCGAATCATTCGCGGCATTCCGTAGTCAGCTCCTATTTAGTTCGGCAAGTGGTGTGATGTAAGGGAGGATTTGGCGAACCCAGAGCCGTTGGCGATGGAGTAATTCCGTTCCCAAACTTAACCGTTCATTTCCCGTGCTGCGAGATTCTCTCACCTCAGAGCGTAATGATTGTGGGAGAGTAATTATCTTCTCGAACCGGCAGAATCTGCACAATCGATGTAATCCTGCGTTCTGTTCGACCCTCGAAACTGCCTAGTTTTGCGCGCCCGCCATAACGGTTCACGCAACGTAACCGATTTTTTCGGCATCTTCCGATAACGCAGTTGCCTCGACCCGATTTGTAAACTTTCCTTTAGCGTGAACATGTTGCCGGAAACTCACCATGACACCCGCAGTTAACGCGCGATCGGGTGATTTCGGTCCTGCAAGCGATGAGGCGATTGGCCTGGCTCGCATTTGGTGTTCATCCCGCCAATGAGGTGGGCTCGCAGTGCATTCGAGACGCCCAAAAGTCGATCGGAGATAGGCTGCTCATGTATACTGAACGCCGCCTCATTCTGGCTGCTGCTGACCTGAGACACGCCCAGACGGTTCAAGCTCACCTCCAACGCACTCTTCAATTGACCGCCCCGGCGGTTCGGTTCGAGGATGTACAGAACCTGCTCACGCCGGAGACTGATGGGAACATCTTGCTATTGGTCATGGACCCGTCCGATGTCAACGCTGCCGAAACGGTCGTTCGCGAGACGAAGATTCAACAATTGCCGACTGGTATCGCTGTCCTGGAATCGGAGATGGTACGCGACCTGCGGTTGCTCGACCACCTTGCGCCCTATCTGGTTGGACGCTGGACATGGCCGCACCAGCCACGAGAACTGACGATGTGGGCTCGCTGTGGCTTGGAGCCAGGGACGCCATTCCACGATCCCGCGACAGAACCAGTTGCCCAGCGAATTCGCCGACGTCTCATCAACCATACACCCTCACTCACCGCACTGGTCGAGCAATTGTGTATTGCGGCGGCCCACGATGTAACGGTTCTGATCGAAGGCGAGACTGGAACGGGAAAGTCATTCCTGGCAAAGTTGATCCACGACTGCTCGGCTCGACGGCAGCATCGCTTCCTGGTGGTTGCCTGCGGAACCTTATCAGGAAACCTGATTGCGAGTGAATTCTTCGGCCATGCCAAAGGATCGTTTACGGGTGCCGATGGGGCCAAGGTTGGTAAGTTTGCGGCTGCCGGGGAGGGATCGATTCTCCTCGACGAGATCGACACTCTCGGTCTGGAACACCAGGCTAACTTGCTCCGCGTTATTGAAACCGGAGAATTTGAACCTGTGGGAAGTAACGAGACCCAGGTGTCGAAGGCGCGAATCATTGCAGCGACCAACTGGAATCTGGCGGATGCAGTCGAGCGCGGCACGTTCCGACGGGATCTGTATTACCGATTGCACGTAATCAGTTTCCACCTCCCGCCATTGCGGCATCGACCCGAAGACATTGGGCCGCTGGTTCGCGGGATGGTTGCCCGATACGCAACGAAATTCGGAAAGAAACTGTTCGGAGTCTGCGCGGAAGCCTTGCGTGCCCTGGAAGCATTCCCATGGCCCGGGAACATCCGACAGTTGGAAAATGTTCTCCAGCAGGCAGTTCTTGTCAGCACGGGGAACGAATTGAAGATCCATCATCTCTCCCCCTTGATCCACGCCCGTGCGGAAGCTCCCACAGTAACCATTCCCACTCCAGGAGGGTTTGGTGGAACTTTGAAGCAGAGCCGGGAATCGACGGAGCGTGCCAATATCCTTCGCGCTCTGGAGAAGGCGGGACAGAGCCGCACCCGTGCCGCTCAATTCCTAGGTGTGAGCCGGGTAACGCTGTACAAGAAGATGAAGAAATATGGTCTCTTCACCAAGCCATCACCACCATTTCCTTTCGACGGATTCCCGAACCGGGTGGGAAACGGATGATCTTCAGTAAGGCGATTTTTGCCTTTTCATCACATCCTTCATCCTCATCCCTTCCCAAAGATTCACTTGCAATGAAATCGTTCGCGTCGTAATGTTCAACTACACCTCTCCGGTCAACCACATAAGATGATCTTGAGGGATGGGGATACCGCATGCCCACGGAACCCGACCTGTATTACCTGTACCACCCTATAGAAGAGCCGCAAACATCAGGGCTCCCCGTTACGCTCCTCCCGGTCTCAGAATTTCTTCTGGATGAGCCAGCTTGTAAATTACTCTGGGAACTTGTTTCGACTCAGTTCCGAACACGAGGAAAGTTCCTGGCTGTTTGGTCCGGCGTGCGGTTCGTTGCCATCCACCGTGATCCAGAAGGTTCAGCCGATGGATTTCTTCTGGTGAATGCTCCGGTCAACTGGCAGATCGACTACGTTGTCGTTCGTCCAGATGCTCGGGGAAAAGGTATCGCCGCAGCGATGGTGAAGGAGACTTTGCATCAGGCTTTTCTGCATCGCGTGCCTTACGTCATGCTCACGAGCAAGCCCGGTCTCCGCAGTCTGTACGAGAGTTGCGGGCTTACGGTGGTGGGGTCTTCTGAGGATCACCGCTGCGTGATGCGAGAGTAAGGATGAGGCAACTAAAACATCAAGTATTTATCTGTATGTAAGTTTAAATCCCAACTCCTCTTCCCTTGTGTATTTGCCAACCGTTACATTCCTTCCCTATTCACGGAAGGAGCAGGAGCCTCGCCATGTGTGGGATCGTCGGTTTCACAGGTCGCCGAGAAGCATCACCCGTGTTGATGGAAGGGCTGCGGCGACTCGAGTACCGTGGCTATGATAGCGCGGGAATTATTACTGGGACTGGAAACGAACTGCACCTGCGAAAGAAAGCAGGTCGGCTTGCAGAACTCGGCAAATATGTCGCTTCGCACCCAGCCCCAGGATGTTATGGCATTAGCCACACGCGCTGGGCCACGCATGGAGGTGCAACCGACCGGAATGCCCACCCGCACATGGACGCAACAGGTAACATCGCACTCGTTCACAACGGTGTGATCGAAAATTTTGCGACACTCAAACATCAACTTCAAGCAGATGGAATTGTTTTTCGTTCCGACACCGACACTGAAGTTCTCGCTCATCTCATTGGTCATTACTACCAGGGCGATCTCGTTGCAGCAGTTCGCCAGGCGCTCACGTTCGTCAAGGGTACTTATGGCGTCGCGGTGGTCGCAAAGTCGGAGCCTGGTCTGGTGGTCGGGGCACGACTCGGTAGCCCACTGGTGGTCGGAATGGGAGTTGATGGGACGTATCTTGCCAGCGATGCAAACGCTCTGGCCGGTTATGCGGACAAAGTTGTCTACCTGAACGACAAGCAGATCTGTGCCCTCAACGGCGACGACTGGGAGATTCGCGACCAGGATCTCGCACACGCATCGGTATCCGTTCATGATATCGACAAGTACCTGGGCGATGGAGACGCGGAACGCGGCGATTATCCCCACTTCATGCTCAAGGAGATTTACGAGCAACCGGAAACGGTTGCCAACGCAATGCGCGGTCGTCTGGATGATGTCGATGCCACGGCACACTTCGGCGGTTTGAACCTGACCGCTCAACAGCTCCGACAAATCGACCGCGTCATCATGACTGCCTGTGGGACGAGCTACCACGCCGGGCTGGTGGGTGAATACCTGTTCGAGGAAATGGCTCGAGTGCCGGTGGAAGTCGAATATGCGAGCGAGTTCCGTTACCGTAATCCACCGGTGGATCGAAACACCGTGACGTTGGCAATCACGCAATCGGGTGAGACTGCCGATACCCTTGCAGCGCTCCGTGAATCCAAACGGATGGGGCATATCACGCTGGCAATCTGCAACGTCGTTGGGAGCAGTATCGCCCGGGAAACGCATGGCGGGGTTTACCTGCACGCTGGCCCTGAGATCGGCGTTGCCAGTACGAAGGCGTTCACCTCACAGGTCACCGTGTTGGCGATGCTGGCTCTGTATCTTGGCCGCACCAGGCACCTGTCGAGCATCCAAGGCCAGCGGATCATTGATGACCTGCACAAACTCCCCGATGCGATCCGTGCCGCACTGGCATACCACGACCGGGTGAAGCAAGTCGCCGCGAAATATGCGGATGTTGAGAACGTGCTTTATCTCGGAAGGCAATTCCTCTACCCTGCTGCTCTGGAAGGTGCATTGAAACTGAAAGAAATCAGTTACATCCATGCCGAGGGATATCCCGCCGCCGAAATGAAACACGGGCCGATTGCGTTGGTCGATGAACATACCCCAAGTGTCTTCCTGGTGCCCCGCGGAAATGTGTTCGACAAGGTCATGTCGAACATGCAGGAGATCAAAGCGCGGCGGGGACCGGTCATTGCTGTTGCAAGTGAAGGGGATCGTGAAGTCGCAGCTGTGGCCGATGATGTGATCCCGGTTCCCGATGTGCCCGAATACCTCCAGCCCATCGTTGTGGCCATTCCACTCCAGTTACTCGCCTACGAGATTGCCCTCCTCCGCGGCTGCGATGTGGACAAGCCTCGAAATTTGGCAAAGAGCGTGACAGTGGAGTGATCGGACCTTTGCTTTCCCACGAGCCGAGAGCGTCTGCGACCGGAGTTGTGTGGAACTCCTATCGTTGACGCACTCGGCTCGCCTGAATATCTCACATCCATTCCAGCAGCACCCGTATTGTTTCGCCTGCCGAGTATTCGACTTGAACTGCATCACCGAGCATGGTGAGCGGCTGGAGTGCCTTGCCCATCCCATCAATGAGTGAGGCTCGGGCCGGGTCGCGTGCGAACCGCAATTCGGCTGCTCCGCCAAACCCTGCACATTCGATCAACCGGGCCGCTACCGCGCGGTTTGCCCCTTCCCCCGCCGGAGCGGGTTGAAAAGCTGTCAGGATCAGACTAGGCATGTCGATATGAGCCAACCATCCGGACGTTCCGAAGTGGGGCGGCCCTTTCGATGTCTCGACCACTGTCACCGGCGACACCCAGCCGATGGCTGTTTGCATCGGAATATCGCGATCCGTGGCTAGCAGTAAATCAAACGTGCGCGCCTGTTCGCCCTCGGGTACAAGGATCACATCCGCCATTCGGCTCCCGTGTCGCTGGAGAAACGGTAGTCCACCCGTGAAGAGGAATGAGCGTTCGCCGCTGAGTCGGACTTCCAGGTACTCGGGGCTCACTGGCCGCGTATAGCCCGTCTGTGCGTTTGCTCCGTTGACCCCGCGAAAGAGAACGGCGCGCTCATCGCGCCAGCCGAAGCGTGCGCCAAAGAAAGCATGCCACGGATAGCCAGTTGGCTCGTGTTTCACATCGAGTTCGATCCGGATTTCCAGCACTGGTCGTCCAAGCCAGGCCCGGAATCGTTGACGAAACGTCGCAAGGACTTCATCGTGATCGTTGAGCAAATCGCCGGTGGATACGATCTCTCCGAGAGCCGACCCGCTGTTCGTGACCGCAACATTCCTTGCGATCATTTTGCTCCCTGGGTTGTACACAAGTTGCTGACCGAATCGCGTGGCCCGGGTTCGGAGATCGCGGAACGAACGGATGCCGCCGCTGGTGGCATCGATATCGCACTCGAAGAACTCGTTCCGCACCGTGAGCCCCTGAGCCAGTTTCAGCCGCTCTTTCGGTGGGGATGTACCAGGTGGCCCTTGCCGCGGAATCCAGGCAAAACCCAGAGGAGGAATCTCCACCACAATCTTTGCCCCATCGCTTGAGAACTCTGCCGCTTTTACCGGATCGACTACTGGAATCGGGCCACGAAAGCCGGCGATCTCAAGGACAACTCGCCGCGTAAAGTTGCACGGATTGAAAGCGAGCAACCCCGGTTGACCATCTGCCGATCGTGTTTGCAGCCGCTCGGTCAGCTTTTTCGCCCACGCGGTTTCAATGGGAGTGAGGCGATCGGAGAGATCGTCGGGGATCCGGTTATTCACTCCTCGAGTTTCGATTTCTCGCTCGACGCCTGCCAGTTCCCCGAGGAGTTTCTCCTCGTCGGTGCCAGGGTTTGGCGTCACCGCGCGGTGTAGAGCAGCGAGGGTGTAAGCGGTATCCAATCGCCGCCGGAGGCGGAGGTGATGGGGGAACCCGGATACGGGATTGGGTCGCTTCTGATTGGTTACCCGATCGTCAAGGTAGTCGGTGAAGAATTCATCGGCGGATTGGACGCCGATGTAGTCGCCGCTGGTGGCATCCGTGAAATAGCGGCTGAGATTGGTGAACTGACCGAATACGGGTGCCAGTTCAACAAGCGTGAGGAGATCGCGGTATGAATCGAAAGCGGCTTCGCCCTTGTGAACCAGTGCGATGGTCGGTGCGGAATCCGATGCGAATGCCTGATACATGTGGTAGACGAGATTGAAGAACGAGAGTGGATCGTGTGCGGGAAGCGGTTCCCGGCAGAAGGCATCGACGGCCTTGCCATCCGGACCGGGCCAGTTCACAGCGGTCGAACGAATTGTTGGGATGAGAGCGCCATCCTGGCTAATCAAAACGGCGTGCCGAAACCCCATGTGTTGGAGCCAGCCTGGCAATTGCGGATGGAAGGCACTCGTCTTGCGAGCGTAAACGGTCGGTTCAACTCCAAACAGTTTCTTGACGGTCTCTCGTGCGGTACCCAAGTTCCACCACTGCGATTCGGCAGGCATCAAGGCATCTTCCCGATCGCGGTAGGCACCGCAGCACAAATCCACAGTCGAAGGAGGATCGGAAAGCAGTTTCGACTTCAACTCCGCAAATCGTGTAGGATTCTGTTCCGAGAGTTGCTCGAACGCCTCACCCGACCCGGCGATGCAAACGGGCAACCCGGCCGCGAGAGAGTCCGGCCACGCGGCATCGAGGTTTTTCACCGAAAGAGAGGCGAAATCCACCCAGTACATTCGCTGAGAATAGAGTTGTTCACGGGCCAACTGGAGCTTCCCGGCAGCGGCTTGAAGATGGTCGCGATAGCCGAGTGGTGCGTTACTCGAACCGACACCAACACTGGTTTCGGCTGTTCCTTGAGTTTCGAGCGGTGGAGTGTTGCCAGTGGTTTCTCCACTCGTCAGTTCCCCTTCGGCAGAATTCTGGTTATGGTCGGAATGATTGGTCGATTCGAGAACATGCCTCGGATCGAGGGCTTGAACCGCCGCCGTGACATCCGCCCAGAATCCAGCGGCATCGAGCAATCGCTGGTGGTCCGCGGCCTCGTATAGATTGTCGAGGAGCAGATACCCGAATCCTAGTCCCCGAAATGCGCGTACAACCTCATCGTTTACATCGAGCAGCGACTGAAGCAGCGACGCTCCTTCACTGGGCAAAGTAGAGTCGGCGGATTTATCCTCCTGTACTCCTTCCTGGAGCGCGGTCAGGAGATTCCGTTGAGTCTCAGCGCGGTCGGGTGTTGCCTCGAAGACGATGGCGGAAACTCGCACGACCCGATCCCGCCAGTCGTCCGGCTGGAAGAGATGCGGTCCCCGAGGAGTACAGTAGATATACCCGGTCTTGGGGTTGTCGTGATCGTAGGAGACCGAAGCCTGGGGTGGCTGTGCCGCCTCAGCGAGAGCTGCCGGGTGCCACATCGCAGCGTACCCGTTCAGCCAGGCCGCGACCTCATCCACTGAGAGTTGAAGCGGATAGGAAGTGGGCATGCGGGCTGCGGAAAGCAGGTGAAGCTGGCGGTCGGTCATGGCGAATCTTGGCAAACGGTCGGGGTTTGAGGGAGAGGGTCTTTGGGTTCGTTGGAGCCCCAGGTTATAGTACGAAATCCCCCCGAGGGCTGCTGATCGCATGACCGACCACGATGCACTTCTGGCCTCGATACTTTCTCATCCAGACGAGGATACTCCCCGCTTGGCCTACGCCGATTGGCTTCAAGAAAATGATGATCCAGACCGTGGCGAGTTCATCCGGCTCGAAGTGGAATTGGCCCACACTCCTCCCAGCACGGAGGAGAATGAACGCCGCCGACAATTGCTTCTCAGTCGTAGGGCAGAGTTGCTTAAACTGCACAGACTCCAGTGGCTTGGGCCGTTTCTCCCGCATGCACGGGAACCTTCATTCGAGAGAGGTTTCATCCACTCACTGGATGTGCCGGCCCATACCTTTCTGCAACATGCGGAGCGATGGTTCGCCATTACTCCTCTCATGCGGGTGAAGTTCACCACCTGCTTATTCAGGGACAGTATCACACACAATTATGCCATGTGTACAGAACCCCTCTTTACCTCCTCGTTGCTTGCAAAACTCGGAGTAATCGACCTGGAGCAGTGCTTGTTGACTACCGCTGACATTCTTCGTCTGGCGCAATGTCCCGATCTGTCGCGACTCAAAGAACTCACGCTGGCCCGAAACGAGATTCGCACCGAAGGCGCAATCGCCATTGCCGGAATGAGGCAGTTGATAGCTCTGGAATCGCTCGATCTTGTCGGGAACGGAATCGCCGATGCCGGGGCCAAAGCGATTGCCCAGAGTCCGTATCTGGGCGGGCTCAAGGAACTCCGGATGAGTCGCAACCCGATCAGAAAGAAGAGCTGGGCGATGCTCGAACTACGGTTTGGGATGGCCCTGGTGGGGTGACCCGCTCACGTTGCACTCGGCTCTGCCCCGCGTGGGCGGGTGTTCTGCCCATGCGTGGGCAGACTGTCAGCAGTTCAGACACGTCGAGTTGTCTGTCAGTGTTGTTGGAGTTGTCATTATTCGAACAAGATTGCGACGAAGTGTTTTGGCACTATAACAAGGCGTTTCCCATCCCAATCGCAGATTCACACATCAGTCTCTGTCACAAATTGTCATGTGTCACAGCCCTTCGTGACACATGTCTGATTCCAGAATAGTCACTTTAATCATAAATAAACTTATGGTTTGTATTGGCTGACGGATCCCATACCTTTCCTTTTTCTGGCCTCCCGGTGACATCATCCGAATAGCCTGCTGTTTGGAGAGCAGGTTTGGATGAGGATTCCTTCGAGCGACTCGTTCGTCCGTCATCGTAAGATTCCAGGACAATCCTTACATTCTCACGTTGTCACGATCACTTTGGGTTTTGTGACGAGAAGAACGCCATCGACTCTGATGCTCAATGTAGTGGCAGTTCCAGCGAACTCACCGGTGAAGACCACGGTATATGTACCGGGGGTTTGTGTTTCCGTCACTGTTCCAAACGATCCAGAACTCGTTCCACCGAATAGTCCTAAGAAAAAGTCGCTGTCGCCAAGACCCGTTATGGCGTTACCGTTGGCATCCTTAACAGTAATTGTCAGCGTGTCTGTGTTGCCGGTTTTTACACTCGGAGTCGCAAAACTGGCTATCGATTTTGCTGCATTAACAGAGCCCGGAGTTACTTGAACAGATGGTTGTGTGACGAGTTGAACGCCGCCAATTTTTACTTCCAGTGTGGTGGATGTCCCGGCTAAAACGCCGATGAATGTTGCGACGTAATTGCCAGGAGTAGTTGTGGGAATTACCGAGCTTAACTTCCCGGAGCTTGTACCCCCCGCGAGGTTGAATGCGAAAGCAGAGCTTGGCAATCCGCTGATGGGGTTACCCGCGGCATCTTTGACTGTAAAGGTTACCATGTCGGTCGTTCCAGATTCAACTGTCGGTGTCGTAAAGCTCGCTGAAGAAAGGCTGCCACTCACTGACCCGGCTCTTACGGCTAGCTTCGGTTCCATGCCGATCAAAATGTTATCGATTGCAACTGTCAGGATACTCGCCGTTCCAGCACTGGTGCCTGTGAAAGCAACGGTGTAATGACCGGGTACGATCGTTTCGGCGACCGTTCCAAAAGTGCCAGCACTTTCACCTCCTGATAAGTTGAGGGCAAAATCGCCGTTCGTGAGGCCGCTGATTGCATTACCTGCTGCATCTTTTACTACTATTACAATCAGATCGATCTTGCCCGAAACGACGCTTGGTGATGCCAAATGAATGACGGTTTTGCTTCTACTCACGGCACCAGATTTAACCTGGACCGTTGGATGTGAAGCGATTGGAATACCATTCACTTTCAGACCAAGTCCCTTGGGTGTACCAGCGAGGATGCCAGTGAAAACAGCCGAATAAGTACCTGGAGTCGCTGTCGCGGTCACTGGCCCAAGCGTACCGGTACTCGTGCCTCCCAAGGCGAGGAAGACAAAGGAACTGTTTTTGATCCCGCTGATGGCATTACCGTTGGCATCTCGAAGGGTAATCGTCAGGATGTCGGTTGTGCCCGAAGCTACCGTCGGTGTGGCGAAACTGACCGTGGAGATGGCACCATTCAAAATACCGGGATTCACCTGGATAGTGGGCTCACTCGCTAATTGCACCCCATCGATGAAGGTAAGCAGAGAACTGGCAGTACCGGCGGTAATTCCGGTCAATACACCATGGTATGTGCCAGGTTTGCTTGTCTCGGTCAGGTTGCCTACCGAGCCGCTGCTGGAACCGCCTGTGAAATTGTAAGCGAAATCAAGGTTGATTAGCCCTGTGATTGCGTTCCCAGCCGCATCTTTGACGACATAGGTTACAACATCAGTCTTTCCTGATGCTACTGTGGAAGTAGCTAAACTAACAGTCGATTTTACCGCGTCCGCAACCCCCGGTAATACAGTCACTTGTGGTTGTGAGGGGATCATCACGCCATCAACCTTGAGTGTCAGTGTTGTTGGCGTACCGGCAGTGAAACCAGTGAAGTTCGCCGTGTAAGTGCCAGGAGTTGATGTCTCGGTCACAGTATCCAACGATCCAGTACTCGACCCTCCCGAAAGACTCAAATTGAAATCGCTATTGCTGAGGCCGCCAATAGCGTTCCCATTAGCATCCTTGACCGCAATTGTAACTACGTCCGCTGTTCCAGATTGATCGGAAGACGATGTGAAACTTACCGTTGTGCTGCTGCTGTTTACAGGGCCTGGGTTCACCTGGATTGAAGGCTCGCTCAAGATCTGAACACTGTCGACCCTGAGAATCAATGAACCGGCGCTGCCAACAGTATTTCCAGTGAACTCGGCCGTGTAAGTGCCTGGCGTGGAGGATTCGGTAACCGCACCAACCGACCCTGTGCTCGTGCCGCCGGTAAAATCGAACTCGAAAAGGTTACTGCCTAGATTGCTGATCGGATTGCCCACGGCATCCTCGACCACGATCGTGACAGTGTCAGTTGTGCCCGTTACATCGTTCGAATTATTAACGCTTACGCTGGATTTGCCAGCGTCCACTGCACCAGGTTCCACCTGGATCGTGGGTTCGTTCTCGATTAAAAGGTCATCGATTGTCAGGACGAGCGAGCTGGGGCTGCCCGCGAGATTCCCCGTAAAACTGGTGGTATAAGTGCCCGGATTGGATGTCGCAGTCATAATTCCAAACGACCCGGTACTCGTCCCTTCCGAAAGACTTAAATCGAAGTCACTGTTGGTGAGGCCGTCGATGGCATTGCCCGCGGCGTCCCTGGCCTCGATGGTAATCATATCGGCCATGCCCGAAGTAACAGTCGAAAATGCAAATTGGACTGTTGTTTGTTTGGCATCCAAATCTCCCGGAATCACCGTCACTGCTGGCTGGTTGGAAATCTCCGTGTCATCAACTTCGAGAGTCAGTGTGCTAGGTGTGCCAGCAGTGAAACCGGTGAAGTTTGCGGTATAGGTTCCGGGTGTTTCCGTTACCGTTCCAAATGTTCCGGTACTTGTACCGCCTGAAAGACTGAAATTGAAATCTCCGGTCGTAAGCCCAGTGACGGGATTTCCAGAATTGTCCTCAAGCACAATCATTACCTGATCGGTCGTGCCCGAAAGATCGGTTGCGTTTTCAAAACTGACTGTGGAGTTATCGCCATTCACCAAACTGGGATTCACTGTTACGTTTGTTGTTCCGGTGGCTGAGGCCACGATGGAATCCTGGACGTCCACCGACAGTGTTCCGGCATTTGAAACCCTGACAGTCAAGGACTTGACTCCACGATCACTGGGTGCGAACTGCACACTTGCCGGGAAGCCTGCCTGCTGATCGCTGGTAGAAAAGTCAACGGTCCCGGTGTATCCAGCCAGAGTCGCACCAAGAGCATTTTGGGCTGTCAGGGTGACTACGAACGACTCACCCGCGTTGACGGTGGCCGGGGCAGAGACATTGAAAGATGAAATCTCCGCGTCGGGTGATGTGTTCAGTGCAATGCCAAAAGCGCCAGGTGAGGTATCGCCGACAACGGCGAGGTCAGGTAGTCCATCTCCGTTAAAGTCTGCCGCGAGAAGATCCGTTGAATACGGGACTCCACCCAACGAAATCGGTGCGCCAAACCCACCCACTCCATTCCCAGGAAGAATAACTGCTGCATCGCTTGCGGACATTGCGAGATCGAGATTTCCGTCCTGGTCAAAATCGGCCGCCACAAGGGGACCAGCGGCGATTGAGGTGTCGATCATGGAAGGGGCTTGGAACGTGCCATCTCCATTCCCAAGGAGTAAGCCGACATCTGTGGTTCCGTCGTAGCCCACCACGAGATCGAGTTTACCATCGTTATTGAAGTCGCCTGTGACTATCCCGCCCGAATCGGCTGCGATGGGGTTGTTGTACCGGGTTGGGGTTGCAAGGGTTCCGTCACCATTGTTCAGGTAGATGTACACTCCTTTGCCTTCGTAGTCGGTGACAGCGACGTCCGGATGTCCATCTCCGTTGAAATCACCGACAGTCAAACCACCTATCGAATCAAAGTTATGCGCGAAAAAGTAGTATGTGCCGTTGTCAAAGATGTTGCCAGTTCCATCGTTAAGAAAAACAGCTACACCATCCGGGATACCGAGTACCACATCGGGGCGTCCATCTCCATTCATGTCCGCAATGGCCATGCTCTGGTCGCCATCGATCGCAGTCCAGGTTATTGGAGTCTGAAATGTTCCGTCCCCATTCCCCATTGCGACGAAGAGAACGTGATTGCTGTTATCGCCACCGACCATGTCAAGCTTGCCATTCCCTGTCAGATCCACCAACTGCAACATGGTAACATCGATCCCAGGATGGACAGTCCCGTCGGGGGTGAAGTTCCCGTGCCCATCGCCAAGCCAGACCTCGACGTCATCCGCAGGATCGCCAACAAGAAGGTCAGTTATGCCATTACCAGTCAAGTCGCCAGATGCGAGGGCATGCGGATCGGAACCAACGGTGAAGCCCGCATCGAAACCGGTGTATGTGATTGTTGGGGTGATGCGGTCTTCGAGGATCTCAAAAGCCAAACCGCGATATCGACCAGTTGGGCGGGGCATTCAATTAACTCCGATCGCAAGTTAGCGAAAGCAAGATCGACTACCGCAAATCCTTGTTTGAAGCATAACTGCCTATTTAAGTCGTTTCAATGTGTCGGACGCTAGACTGACATCCTCAACGGATCGCTACGATGTCCCCGCTCCTTTAGAATCAAAGCATTCTGAGATGCACAAGAGGAGTGAAGTGTGTCCAATTCTGTAAATTGCAATAATATTCTTACATGTTTATATGTGTATTGAGTGTGAGGATTTTAGGGGAAATGCGTCAGAGATGGTCTACCATCAGCTATTGCGACACAGCGGATTGTGTTTGATATGGGTGAGCCCGGACACCATCTGAGCCCGGCAGTGACCTCAAACGTATGATGTAAAGTGCCATGAGTGATACGGTACTTATTGTCGACGATGAAGAATCCATCCGGAGGACGTTTCAGGAATGGCTCACTTCATCGGGGCTGGGCGCGAAAGTGTTCGTTGCCGCGGATGCCGAATCGGCTTTGCACATCGCCAACGAACAGCCCGTTGACCTTGCCGTCCTCGATTGGAATCTCGGTTCAGGCAGCGATGGTCTAAAACTCCTCGAAGACCTCGTTGAGTTTCGGCCGGATGTGGTCGCCATCCTGGTTACTGGCTTCGCTCACCAAGCCACTCCGCTGGATGCCCTCCGCATGGGCGTTCGAGACTACCTGGACAAGAACCAGGACTTGAACCGCGAGACTTTTGTTCGCGCAGTTGCTCGACAACTCGATCGGATTCATCCTGTAAAGCGACAGCGGGAACTGAATCACACACTGGCCGCGTTCCGTGAAGCAATTGATCGTCTCTTGCCCATTGTCCGCACTTCCGCTGCATTCAACGATCCAGTCCCACTTCCGGAAGCGGTCAAATCGCTTCTGCGTTTTTTGATCCGGGCAACCGGGGCAGTTGATGGGGCGTTGTTCGTTCGTCATCTCTCGGCGAACGGAACCGAGACAACCGCGGCGTTCGGCATCAGCGGCGAAGCTCTCGCCACTCCGACAGTCTCCTTCGCGAATTCCCTCGCGGCGAGTGTGGTGAGCCACCAGGAACCAATGGTGGTAAACGGATCTGACGTGGGGGCGAATGGTGGTGTGGAGTTGATGCCCTTCGAGATCGGGCGGAAATCCATTCTCGCTGCACCATTGCCTGTCGGCGGTGGAACGTCGGTGGTGTTGGAATTGTTCGACAAGCCGCCACCGGGATTCACGGATGGCGACCGTCGTCTGGTTGCGTCAGCAGCAGAAATCGGGGCGGACCTGCTTCGTCAAGCTCTGGCGGAACGCCAGACACACCGGCTTCTGTTCGATGCGGTCGATGCGGCACTGACGGCCACAACGGGTGTGACCGATTTGCTCGCAACTTCGGTAGAAGCGCCACATGAAGTAGTTCTCGAAAGCCTCCGCGAAGGAATGGGAGAAGACGCAAACGCCATCGCCTCCCCGGATGCCACCCTCCAGTTGGTGGAAGCGGTGCGTAAACTGGCTGTCCGGCACGGACCCATCGCAGTGGATCACTGCGTGCGCGTGGTGAGCGACTTGGGAAAGCTACTCGATGGGGTTACCGGCATTCCGGGCTCGTGATGGAGTTGTTAGGCGATAGTAGCTTTGCGAGCCTCACCATCTTCCTTTGCCACGCACAACCCACAAACAATCTCAGTACAAGCATGACCGAGACGGGTTCGACCATTTTTGATGAGATCTTCGCCCGGCTGACTCCGGATCGGATTCTCCGCGACGTCCGGGCGACCGGCGAGGGGGTTGCTCTCGCCGTAATCGACTCGGGAGTCGAACGTGCGACTTTGGAAGAGAAGTTTCGCTCGCTTCAGATTCCGATCCTGCCGATTGAAGGGGCGGTGTTTAGCTCGGGTAGTTCTCAGGAGACTTACACAGGCCATCAGTCGAGTCCACACGGGACAACAGTGGCCGACATTATCCTGACCATCGCCCCGCGTGTGAAGCTTTACTCGGCTGATGTGTTTGGGCCAGCGGGAACGTGCGAGGTGGAAAATGTTATCGCGGCACTTCACCATGCAATTGAAGTATGGGGGGTGAAAGTGATCAACCTCTCACTGGGAGTGCCTGAACACAAGCTCCAACAACTTCCCCGTAGACAGCAACTCCAGCGTGCAATCGAAGAGGCATATTTCCGTGATGTACTGGTGTTTGCCGCGGCCCACAACGAACACCCAATCACGCGGAGTTACCCTGCCGCGTTCGCACCACCTCTTTTCTCTGTCGACAAAGCGTTATTCGATGATCCGCTCCGGTTCGCCTACAAGCTGAGTGATCAAGTCGAGTTCCAGGCTCATGGGCGCGGCTACCTTGGCCCCTTTGCTCGCGAGCCAGCGACGAGCTGGGCCACGCCACATCTGGCTGGCATCGCCGCACGTATCCTTTCGTTGAAACCGGATCTCAAACCGTTCGAGATCAAGACAATTCTGTACTGGCTATTCCGGGCGGGCGTAGCGAATGATGAGTCGCACCCGTGAGACAGGTGTTCAAGAAATGTACGTGTTCGTTCCGATGCTCTCGCTTGTGATGAGAGGAAAAGTCTGCGGTCTTTTTCTTTTTCAAAGTGGCCCCTTGTCGGTCGCCGCAGGGCACCTTAATTATCCAAACAGGTTTTTAGCTGCCCCCGATTTAACATGAGCAACGCATGGCGGGAATTCCTCTCCCCCTCCAAAGATCATTCGGTGAAACCACACGCCGGGATAACTGGTGGGTTCAGCCGGGGATCATCTTCCTGGGTCTCTCTACTTTCATCGTATACGCCACCTGGGCTGCATTTCAGGGAGCACACTACCGGCTTGAGGGTACGAGCTACCTTTCGCCGTTCTACTCCCCAGTACTCTTTGAAACGCTTCCCTCGTGGTGGCCCAGCTGGTTGCCCTATTCACCCGCACTCTTGATCCTCTGGGCACCCGCTGGCTTTCGCCTCACCTGCTACTACTACCGCGGCGCGTATTATAAAGCGTTCTGGGCTGATCCTCCTGCCTGTGCCGTGGGTGAACCGCGGAAGGGTTACATTGGTGAGAGTAATTGGCCGCTACGGATTCAGAACATCCATCGCTATTTCCTCTACGTTGCCATCCTGTTCATCTTCATGCTGGCCTGGGATGCCATCCACGCCTTTCGTTTCGACGATGGCTTCGGCGTTGGGGTCGGCACTCTCATCCTGGTCGCGAACGTCATCCTTTTGTCGGGATACACATTCGGTTGTCACTCCCTCCGACACCTTGTTGGTGGTCGCCGCGACTGCATTTCGGAATCAGCCCTGTGTCACAAGATGTACAAGGGCTGTAGCGCTCTCAACAAGCGACACATGCTCTGGGCCTGGACGAGCCTGGTCATGGTGATGTCCGCCGATCTCTACATTCGACTTTGTTCGATGGGAGTATTCAGGGACATACGAATCATTTAGATTTCCAGGGGTTTTGCTACAGCTTCACCCCTGGCTACCATCAGTCGCCCCTGCGGGGCTTTTTGCGGTCGTGTTTCGACCGCATTCTCAAGCCCCGGAAGGGCGTGCGATGGTAGCCAGGGGTGAAGCTGTAGCAAAACCCCTGGGAAAGAAAGCTATGGACTATGGACTATCAGACTCAGGAACACGATGTCATCGTAATTGGAGCCGGCGGTGCTGGCTTACGCGCAGCGATCGAAGCCTCAACAATAGGCGTTTCTGTTGGTCTTGTCTGCAAATCGCTACTGGGGAAAGCACACACCGTCATGGCTGAAGGTGGTATCGCCGCAGCGCTGGCGAATGTCGATGAGCGAGACAACTGGAAGGTCCATTTCGCCGATACGATGCGTGGTGGTCAGTATGTGAACAACTGGCGCATGGCCCAACTCCACGCCCAGGAAGCTCCCGCTCGCGTCCGCGAGCTTGAAGCGTGGGGAGCAGTGTTCGACCGCACGAAGGATGGCCGCATTCTTCAACGGAACTTCGGTGGACATAAATACCCACGTCTCGCACACGTTGGCGACCGGACTGGTCTCGAACTGATTCGTACACTTCAGGATCACGGCATCCATCGCGGTATCGCCGTGTACATGGAGCGAACCGTCATTCGGTTGCTCCTTGATGGGGGGCGTATTGCTGGAGCACTGGCCTACGACCGCGAACGCGGTCGGTTCACCGTGTTTCGCGCCAAGGCGTTTATCCTGGCCACGGGTGGTGTTGGGAAGGCATATAAAATCACCAGCAACTCATGGGAATACACCGGCGATGGGCATACGCTCGCTTACGATGCGGGTGCAGAACTCATCGACATGGAATTCGTGCAATTCCATCCCACCGGGATGATCTGGCCGCCCAGCGTTCGCGGCATCCTCGTCACCGAGGGGGTTCGTGGGGAAGGGGGAGTTCTGCGGAACAAGACCGGGAACCGATTCATGTTTGGGGACATCCCCGCCAACTACAAACCGCAGACTGCGGAGAACGAAGAAGAAGGCTTTCAATACGTTCTGGGTGAGAAGTATCAGGGGAAAGATTCGCGTAGACCCCCTGAGCTATTAACCCGAGATCACGTTGCCCGCTGTATCGTCCGGGAAGTGCGCGAGGGGAGAGGCAGCCCACACGGTGGAGTGTTCCTCGAACTTCAGACCTTCGCCGAGTGGTTTGGCAAACGATCGAAGAAGTTCGATGCGGCGGAACACTGGAAGAAAAAACTTCCGAGTATGTATCACCAGTTCAAGGAACTCGGTGGCCTCGATATTACCAAGGAACCGATGGAGGTCGGGCCGACGACGCACTACGTCATGGGTGGCGTGCGGGTGGATAGCGATACCCAAATGTCGCGCATCCCCGGCCTGTTCGCCTGTGGCGAATGTGCCGCCGGAATCAACGGAGCCAATCGACTCGGCGGCAACTCATTATCAGACCTGTTGGTTCTCGGGAAGAGGGCTGGTGAATTTGCCGCGAAGTTCGCCAAGGAGAACGCCGCGGGACAAATCCACACCGAGCAGGTCGAATCTGCCGCGAAGTGGGCGCTGGAGCCGTTCGATCGCGATGGGTCGGAGGGACCATTCCAGATCCAGCACGATCTCCAGGATATGATGCAGGATCTTGTGGGCATCGTGCGTAAAGAGGACGAGATGCTCCGCGCCCTGGATGGTCTGGAGAAACTCCGCGCCCGCGCAGCACGCGCGAAGGCAACTGGAAATCGGGAATTCAACCCTGGCTGGCACACAGCGATGGATCTGCACAACTTGCTGACCGTCTCCGAAGCAATCACACACGCTGCGATCCTGCGGAAAGAGAGCCGGGGCGCACAGTTCCGCGACGACTATCCGAAGAAGGACACTTCGAAATTCGGTCGCGTGAATTCTGTGATCGCCAAGGGAGCGGATGGGAAGATGCAAATCCGCCTCGAACCTGTCCCACCAATGCCCGATGAGTTGAAGGAAGCAATCAAAGCGGAGGGCGGTGGGGTGTTGCCGGAAGAACTTCAGTAGCCGGAAGCGTTAGCGACGGACTCCCAACGAGAAGCGTTAGCGACGGACTCCCAACCGAGACCCTGGACCAAGGACTCACGAAATGCCACAGGCCACATTCCGCGTCTGGCGCGGCGATGCCACCAAGGGCGAGTTCAAGGATTACTCGGCCGAGGTCGGTGAGGGAATGGTCGTTCTCGATGCCATCCACCAGATTCAAGCAACGCAAGCACCCGATCTGGCGTGCCGGTGGAACTGTAAGGCTGGCAAGTGTGGATCGTGTTCGGCGGAGATCAATGGCGTTCCCAAGTTGATGTGCATGACCAGGCTCGACGATCTGCCCACAGAATTCCCCATCATCGTGGAGCCGATGCAGGCATTCCCGACGATCAAGGATTTGGTCACGGATGTTTCGTGGAACTTCCGGGTCAAGGAACGGATCGCACCTTTCAAACCGCGTCGGCCCGATGCGCCGGATGGCACCTGGAGAATGGCCCAGGAAGATGCCGACCGCGTGCAGGAATTCCGGAAGTGCATCGAATGCTTCCTCTGCCAGGACGTTTGCCACGTCCTGCGCGATCACCATAAACATGAGGAGTTCATCGGCCCACGGTTTCTCGTTTACGTTGCCTCGCTGGAGATGAACCCACTCGATACCGCAGACCGCATCCCGGAGTTGAAGGAGAAGCAGGGAATCGGTTACTGCAACATCACCAAGTGCTGTACGAAGGTCTGTCCCGAACACATCACCATTACCGACAATGCCATCATCCCGCTCAAAGAGCGAGTCGTGGATGAATACTACGACCCCGTTCTGAAACTGATCCAGTTGGTTTTCCGGCCACGCAAGAAGGAAGAGTTAAAAGGATGAATGAGGAAGGATGAAGGATGATTGAATTGGTGGGGCTCGCAAAGCCTCGACCCACCCTACAAAACCAAACGAGCTTCTTGTAGGGTGAGTCGAGGCTTTGCGAGCCCCACCAATTCAACTTCGTAGGTGTTCACCATGTTTGAACTCAAACTTCTCTCGCGTGACGCAATCCCGGCCGCTTTGGAAAAGGCTCACCGCTATCGGTTACTCAATGAGCCAGAGCAGGCTGTGAGTATCTGCGAGGACATCTTGCACCTCGACCCTGAGAACCAGCAAGCACTCACCACACTCTTGCTTGCTCTCACCGATCGCTTTACCGACACCCGACCCGTTTCTCCTCAACAGGTGCGAGTACTCTTGCCCCGGTTACACGGGGAGTATGATCGCTTGTACTACGCGGGTCTCATCGCTGAGCGAGAAGGGATCGCGTGGCTTCGTTCAGATAAGCCGCGATGCGGTGCCGCAGCCTACCAGTGTTTCCGGGAAGCCATGGACTACTACGACAGGGCCGAGGCGATCCGTCCACCCGCAAACGACGATTCTGTTCTTCGGTGGAATAGCTGTGCCCGGATGATCATGAGCCACGCCGATGTGGCTCCCATTGAAGAAGTGGGAACACCACATCAGATCGGTGAATAGATCCGGTCAAAGCGGCGAGGCGTTTATTCCTTCTTCAGTTTGCGGAAGTATGCTTCAGCGACCCGGACTTTCCCGCCTTCGGTCCCGACACGAAATTCAGGCAGTTTCGGCTGTCCATCGTCGTTCGCCTGTCCGACTTCTCGTCCGTGAAACCATACGCTCCACCTTCCTCCTGCGCGCTCGACCTTCACTTCCAGATAGGGTCTGCGGTCTTCATCCAACCAACTGGATGGGAAAGGCAATGGCGATGCTTCCGGATGAAACGTCCCCTTGTCCCCATTTCGAGTTCCGAAAACGGCTCCATTTTCTCGTGTCACACGCAGAACAAATCGTCGCTCTTTCTCGGATGCGGAGACTGGAATCGCGAAGTGAATTTCGGCTGCGGCGGCACGATGGATGTCCAGACCGATAGTGATTCGATAGTCTTCCGCTGCGATAAAAGCTCGTCGGGTGAACCCACTGCCAGCGAGGACCGTTAAGTGCTCGTCATCTTCTTCCGTACTCCAACTCCCACCACTCGCTGGGGGTAACCACGCTGACATCGAATTATTCTTGCCCTCGAACAGCGCAAACTGAGGACCGACTGAATGGAATTGAACAGATGCTGCCTCAGCCCGCGCGTCCGGTCGCCGCTCGCCCCACAATCCCAATCCCGCTCCTGCAACTCCGAGTACACTTGCTGCCGTGAGCCAGCGCCAGCGCTGCCGTATCAAGTGACCAGCTCGCACCCGTCGAGCGGGTTGCCCTGCTTGATTCGTCCCAGCTCCCCTCCCTAAGTCCAATCCTTGCATGATGGGCAGGCGTTCTATACGGGCAATCAACTCATCGTAGTTCCCGATCCGATTCTTGGGTTCGGGTGCCATCATGGCCGTGAGTAGATCGACGGACTCGGGAGAAAGGTTGGGACCAAATTGGAGCCTGTGATCGAGCTTCTGCAACATCAAATCCCAGGTGGTTGGGCCAGGGAAGGGGGGATAGCCCATGAGAGCATGGAACACCGTTGCTCCCAGGGCGTAGATGTCAGCTCGATGGTCGAGGTCGCTGGTCTTCCGGCATTGCTCCGGAGCCATGTAGAGTGGTGTTCCGGGAGTCGCGTTGGTGTGAGTCAGCCGCACTTCGTCCTCATCGGCTGCGCGCTTGGTCAGGGCCAAACCGAAGTCCATGACTTTGACGCACGGAACATTTCGCGGCCAGCCAATCCCTGTCGGAGGCGGGACTAGAAAGAGATTGGCGGGTTTGATGTCCCTGTGGATCACGCCAGAGATCGCGGCATGCGCTAGTGCTGCCGCCGTCTGTCGTGCGATTGCCCAGCCTGCACTCTCGTTAAGAATCTGGTTCCCAGTTAACCGCTGGGCGAGATCCTCCCCTTCCAGATACTCCATTGTCAGGAAAAAACGCCCTCCGTGTTGACCGTAATCGTATATCTGGACAATATTTGGGTGGTGAAGCTTCGCGAGCGTTATTGCTTCCGCTCCAAATCGGGCAGCGAGTTCCGGTGTCACTGCCTTGTCGAACCGGATGAGCTTGACTGCAACAATGCGGTCGAGAACCAGTTGTCTGGCTCGGTAAACCACTCCGAAGCCTCCCGAGCCGATTGAAGCGAGGAGTTCGTACCCTGGGATCCAATCGTTGGGATTGAGTGCGGTCTGATCCAAATTGCTGTTGGGAGTTGGCATGGCAGGTGAGAAAGACTGGTGAGGGATCTACTCCGCCTTGTCGAGTTGCGCAAGTATGGCCTTCACCGAGGGTCGATCGGTGCTGGTTTCACCGACATAGGCATAAACCACGTTGCCGTGTGTATCGAGAATGTACGTCGAGGGTTTTGCAAGATCGTCGCGAATGCCGAGTTGCGCGCAGGCAGTGCAATCCTGATCCAGAAGAATCCGGAAGTGCCATTCGGGTTCACCGGGAGTGCGTTTTCGCGTCGTTTGGAGAAATTCTCCCAGGCGGTCGGTCGGTCCCGGGAACAACACAAGGATCTCGACCGAGCGATTCACGAATTCCTGGCGGTTGACCATAAGGCTTCCTGTCTGTGCGATGCACGAGGGGCAGAACGCCTCAGCCTGGGATTGTGGGATACCGCGGAGAACAACAAGAACAACTTTCTTTCCCCGAAATCGGGTGAGATCAACGGGCTCACCATGGCAATCCACAAATGAAAGCGGGAAACCGCTGATGGCTACCGTAGTGTTCGCTGGAGCATCATCTTTGAATTCCACTGTCCCATAAGAGTTTGAGCCTGAGCGATCGAACTGAGGAACTCCTGACGAACGATCGCCGCACCCTGTTGTGGGGGTGAGCAAAGCGGCAAGCCACACCCATCCAATAAGGACGCGGGACATGACGGATCTCAGGGGTGTGTTAATCGAGCGAGAACACTTCGCCACCGTTGGGAGTCAATAGTGCTGACCACAGATACCCTCTCTGAGGCACGAATGCCCCAGAAGCGGGTTGATCGTAGGCTGCGAGAACACCCCCTAAAGGTGCTGAGCCGAGCCGCGTTGTTGCAGTGGAGGCGGATAAAAACCGAACGCTTCCATCGCCGAGAGCGATCAGAATTCCGCCAGAATGGGCACCACTGGGAACATGTGGATTACACAAGTCCGCAGAGACTCCAAGGTTTGCTGGCACGAAATCAGCTCCCGCATATTGCCCGGTAGCGGTGATCAGATCTGCTCCCTCAAGGACCGGTGCCCAGTCCGATGCCGCGGAATTGCCGACATAAGAACCGAACCAATAGTTCTGGATTGCGCTCGTGCCCGGACCACACACCTGGAGTTTCTCGGTGAATAGCAAAGTATTGCTGGTGCCGTCCGGGAAAGATCGCCCGAGGCCAACCCCGACAGTCCGAAAGACAAGCGGGTTATAGGCGTAGCTGCATGTTCCCCACAGCCCGTTATTGATCGGGACGGGGGAGCCGACGATTGAAACCTGCCCGGTGGAGTTCGTGGGATCCGCGGGGCTGATGAATGTCTTGATTATCGCTGCGCGTCCCTGGCCAGTGGGCATGATGGCGTTGTAACTCGTCTGGGAATTGATCGACCGAATCCCGACATAGATGGCATTCTGTTCGAGATAGGGAAGGATCTGGAAAAATGGCCCGGTGGCCTGATTCCAGGGGTTCGTGGGTGTTGCTGGTATTGTGTTGTTGATTGGGTTTGCTGGATTCGGGAGGCTGTCGCAATATGCATCGTTGAATGTATGTGTTGCGAGCGCAATTTGTTTCAGATTGTTGGTGCTGCTCATTCGGGCCGCAGTGGCCCGGATTTTCTGAACTGCGGGCAACAACAGCCCGATCAAGATCGCCACAATCGCGATTACAACCAAAAGCTCGATCAACGTGAATCCACGTCGGATCCAGGAGTTGGGCGTCATTGGAACCGTCGCTTCCAGCACGGAGGGTCGAAAACGCAGACACGTCGAGCTTAGAACATGGCGTACTACCTTGCAAAAAAGAGCCTTTTGTGAAGTATCGAGGTATCGAGACCTGGGTAGGAATCGGGTGATTATGTGTTTTTTCGCGCCCGCTATTTACACCAATTCTGAAAAAGTTTTTGCGGAGCGTGAGTTGCTTTGTGTAAAGTCGCTTTAATTCATGCGGAGAGTAAGTTTTGATGTGGTTGATACAGCCCAATCATATAGCCCCAGAAGGAACTTGGAGAGTGTGAGGGTCGGTTTAGTCAGTCGATCAGGACAACTGTCCCAGACTTCCGGATGGTCGTTATTGATTTGATTGTGCGAAGCGATTGCCAATGTCCGATACCGATTACATCACCGTTCATTTACGGAGGTTGCCCAATGCCCATCACCTGGACCTGCCCCTGCGGGAAATCGCTCCGCGTGGCCGATGAATACGCGGGAAAGCGAGTGAAATGCCCCGTATGTAATGGTGTTTCCATGGCCCCGAAGCCTGAACCCGCCTTCGAGGTCGTGGAGAATACGGCCGCGCTCACATCTCCACCTCAAAAGCCTGCGACCGTCCGTGCCCAACTGGTTGAAGTGTCCGACGAAGAGGATGAACCACCGAAGAAGAAGCGTCGAGCGGATCAGCACGATGAGGAAGAACGGCCCGGTAATAAAAGGCGTGACGATGACGATGATGAGGATCGCCCAAGGAAACGCCGCCGGGATGACGATGACGAAGATGATCGACCATGGAAAAAGAAGACGCAAAAGAAGGCCGAGCAAAAGACTCACAACACTGGACTGGAGCACCATGTTCTCAACGGTGGAGTTGTGGGCGGCATGTTGGCAATGTTGGGTGCAGTTGTCTGGTTCGTAGTCGGCCTGTTGAACGACGTGCTCTTTTTCTACCCGCCCATCCTGTTTGTGATTGGGTTGGTAGCAGTTATCAAGGGGACGATTGGGGGCAACAAGGACGAGAGTTGACGCTGTTCATTCTTGAGATATGCCCGTGACAACCCACAAATCATTCATGCTCTCTTCATCGACCGAGGGCGAAGATGCCAATGCTCCACTTTTCTCGGAGGATTGGAATGCGGAAGAACTTGTTTTTCGCAATCGTGCTGGGCGCATTCGTTGCGAATGCGGGGTCTGGCGCGGACTGGCCGCAATTTCGCGGCCCGGGTGGTAACGGTGTCGCGACCGATAGCAACCTCCCCTCCGAGTGGTCAACAACAAAGAATATTGCCTGGAAGGCCACCGTGCCGGGGGTTGCCTGGTCGTGTCCAATCGTTGTTGGCGACAAAGTATTTGTCACAACAGCGATCACCGAAAAGCAGCAGAAACCCAAAGGTGGATTCGGACCCGGTGGAGGCGGAGGTGGATTCGGACCCGGCGGTGGAGGTGGTGGCGGATATGGACCTGGCGGCAAGAAAGCGCCCGATGTCGTTTATCAGTGGAAGGTCATGTGTCTGGATCGGACGACTGGCAAGGTTTTGTGGGATGAGATGGCACTGGAAGGAAAGCCCAAAAACCCGATTCATCCCAGCAACACCTACGCCACCGAAACACCCGTTTCCGATGGCGAACGCGTTTACGCATACTTCGGCATGATGGGCTTGTTTTGCTTCGATATGGCCGGAAAACAACTCTGGAAGAAAGACTTCGGCACCTATTCGATGATGTTCGGGCATGGCACCGCGAGTTCCCCGATCCTTCACGATGGCAGGCTGTTCATCCAGTGCGACAACGAAGAAAAATCGTTCCTGGCAGCATTCGATGCCAAGACCGGCAAAGAACTCTGGAAGGTATCCCGCACCGAGCGTACCGATTGGTGTACCCCACTGGTATGGAAGACCAAAAATCGTACTGACATCGTGGCGGGCGGTAGCCAGAAGATTCGCGGTTACGACCCGGAAACGGGAAAGGTGGTTTGGGAAATGTCGGTGGGCGGCGGCCAATGTGAAGCATCTCCCGTTGCCGATGAGGAACGGTTGTACTTCGGCACGGGAACCGGACCTGGAGGTGGTGGCGGAATGGGGCCGGGTGGTGGTCGCCCGGGTGGTCCAGGTGGTCCTCCTGGCGGCGGTGGTGGTGGGATGCGCGGCGGCGGTGGAGGAACCCTTTTCGCCATCAAAGCAGGAGCAACCGGGGACATCAGCCTGAAGGCAGGCCAGACCTCGAATGATGGTGTTGCGTGGTCGATCGCGAAAGCGGGTCCATCGGCTCCTTCGCCGCTGGTGTATAAGGGATACGTCTACATCCTGAGTCAGCAGGGTGGGATGGTGTCGTGTTACGATGCGAAGACGGGGAAGGCAGCTTATACCCGCGAACGGATCCCACAAGCCAAATCTTTCTGGGCTTCCCCGTGGGCCTATGAAGAGAAAGTGTTCTGCCTCGATGAAGATGGCACGACCCACGTTCTGAAGGCGGGACCGGAATTCGAGGTAGTTGGGAAGAACACCCTCGGGCGTGAGACGTTCTGGTCTTCTCCGGCTATGGCCGGGGGAGCGCTCTTCATCCGGGGAGTCGATCACATTTACTGCATCAAGCCATGATGAACGACTGCCGTGCATGGGTCGGCTTTACTTCATCAAGTCGGGGATCAAGCAACCGACGGCCACCGTGCGCGGGGTCGGGACTACTTCCCCCGCCAGAATGGCCGATAGCGCGTCCCTCAAATCGTGTTGTCCAACAATTTGTCGTTTCTTCCCAAGACTCGGATAGCGGTCATCGATTCGACCCCGGTAGGCGACCGTGCCATCCTCAAGGATTACGGCCACTTCAGGAGTGCGTGTCACTCCCGCCGCGGCGATAAGTTGATGCTTCGGGTCCAGTATCACTGGCAAGGTTAAACCATACTCCTTGGCGTGTTTCTGTGCATCTTCCATCGTCAAGTCCGGGTCAACCTGTACTGCATAGAAGCGGACAGGGCGGCCAGCAAAATCCTTCTGTATGGCAGTGATTTCCGGTGCATAACTGTTCGAGATTGGACAGTCCGTCGTAATAAAGAACAGGACGTGAGCCTTTGCGTCGTTTACCGTCAACGGTGTTTGTTCCTTGCCGTCCAGGTCGCGCAACCGCAGAGACGGCTCCTTTGCATCCTTCTCCTTCGCATCTTTCTTCTGAGGCGAACCGGGCAGGTTCTTCCACCCGGCAGGCGGTTCAAGACCCAGCCGTTCCCACTCGATCTTGTCGCCGCGGAGTCGGGACTTGATGACAGTATCGCGGACGTGTTGACGAATGGCATCTTGAAGTCGGCCCGTTTCCGAATTGTCGGCAGCAACCATCAATAGACTCACCGACCCCATCTCATCGAGCGATCCCTCGCCCCAACGAACGCGGATTGGTGGATCGCTCGGATTGCGGGGATTCTTGGCTGAGTTGTCCCAGAGCACCTCGCCGCGAATGACGGTACCTTTGGGGAGATGTACGTAGTCTTTGTACAGGTATTGCCCCTGCCAGTTGAAGTCCCAGTCGCGGATCATGAACAAAGGCTTTTCTTTGCCTCCCGGAAGTGTGGCATCGGTCTTCAAGATCTTCCCGATGTAGTGGGCGTGGGCTCCAGCTCCGACCAGGTCCACATCCACCGGCAGAGTGAAGGAGTCGCTGACTTTGAATTCCTCTTTAGCAGCGGGGATGTCGATGTTCGAGAAAAGCCCGAATGCGGGGGGGAGTTGTAGAGTGACCAGGGTTCGTGTCGGTGCCTTTTCGGCGAAGTAGAGGCCGACAGTGAGAACTTCCTTCTCGGCCTTGCCCGAGAGGTGGAAGTGAGTCTGAAGCACAAGGTCGGATCCTTTGCGTAGCGGGTAAGCAAGTCCGTCCGGGAGCTTGACGGGTGTAGCACCGACAGCCCAACCGCCCAGACTCCCGGTTGGCCGGAACCCCATCCCGGGGAACCCTGGCTGTTCTTCCTTGGAGGCCTGCTTGCTGGCCCGGCCGCTATCGTCCAAAAAGTAGAGTATGTGGTGAAGGACAGTCGGTGCTGATGCTTGAAACTCGACGGCGGTAACCCATTTGTCTTCGGTGAGACCGAGTGGCAGGACGAAGTTTCGATAGATGTCTGGCCCCTCGGCAGGCGCGGCGAATGGACGCTCCATTTTGACGATGAGGTCCGGTTTTCCAAGCCGCCAGCCATCGGTGAACTTTGGTGCAGGTGGAGTTTTCTTCGCATCACCCTCAAGCATTCCTGCATTTACCCATTTTTCAAACAGCGCGATCTGGGTCTCGGTCAGTCGTCGTGAATTCCGGAATTCACCATGACCCGGCTCCGGCTGCCAGGGCGGCATGTAACGATCCTGCATGACCTGGAGCATCGTTTTGGCATGCTTCCGCGTGTCGGCGTAGGTCAGCAAAGAAAACGGAGCTACTTGCCCGGGACGATGGCACATGGTGCAGTTGTTGAACACAAGCGGGGCAATAGACTCGGCAAACGTAACCGTTTCCTGCTGCTCGGGAAACTTCTGATCGGCGGCCCGCGCCTCGGCAAATGGCAAGGACATGACGGTAATTGCCGCAGACAGCTTAACCAAACACCTTATCATCGGGAACCTCCAGAGGATGCATTTCAATGTTATTACCACATCTTTCCAGCCTAGATTTCATTATCCCAACACAAGTCTCGAAAAAACTGTTTTGTTGAAGAAGAAGTGATGTTGATCGTAGCAGGACTCGCCAAACTTCCGTGAAGCGAAGACGAAAGTCCTGTTAATTTGCCTTGTCTCAAATAGTTGTTTTCTTTTCTGACCACACGTGGGCGGGAGATGAGTGGTTTGGGTATGTCGCAGATTCCATCACGGTCGCTGTCAGGTTTTGTCATGGTTTGTCAGGTCTTTTCGGCCTCTTGGAACACGTCCACCGGCAGAAACAATCACTTTAATCATAAATAAGCTCATGATTTGGGCTGGCTGGGAAACCAGCATATTTCATCGTTGGAATGGTTTTGCGATGCAATGCTCGCGCTGGAAATCGCACCAATACGACTTTTCATCGGTCATTTGCATAGAACTGAGCCTTTTCCTTGCGGTCGGGATGCCCAAGAGCCATTTGAGGTGTTATCGAAGACTTACTGCACCTTACGCGGTTTCCTTGACATCTGCCAAATCTGCCCATAATCATGACAATTCCAATGCCCGTGCGGCGCTCGTGGGCCGGTGGCGCGAACCCACCTGGCCCCCCGACCGTCTCGACTCCGGCCGGTTCCGGAGCCGAACCCCGTTGTCCCACCAGGACGCTGTATCATGACCTCGTCCGACCCGATCCCAACCGCTGACACGGAATCCACCATTAGCGACACCCCGGAGCCGCATCCAACTCCACAACCCGAGGTGCCATCGGAAGCTATTGCCGCGCTGCCACCAGCAAATGGGGAACCGTCCACGGGATCGGAATCTCCACCAGTAGCAAGCGAGGTTGCCCCGACTGCACAGGAGGTTGCCCCGACTACGCAGCCCGAATCGCGCGCACCTGCGTTGCCCGCGTTGCCGCCGCAACCCGTTCCGTCTGTCCCACCCGCGCCACAACCACACGATCTGTCCCGCATCGCTCAGGACTTGCAAATCCGTAAGGCCCAAGTTGAGGCAGTCGTGCAACTCCTCGATGACGAGAACACTGTTCCCTTCATCACCCGTTACCGCAAAGAGCGAACGGGAGGGCTCAACGAGGAACTTATTCGCCGCATTCAGGAGCGAGTGGTACACCTTCGCGAACTGACCAACCGCAAGCAAACGATCCTCAAGAGTATTGCCGGTCAGGGTCGGTTGTCCGATGGGCTCACTCAGGCAATACTGGCAGCCGAATCGCCCAAGCGTCTCGAAGACCTTTACCTCCCCTTCAAACCTAAGAAGAAATCGCTCGCCACCGAGGCGCGCGAGAAGGGGTTGGGGCCACTAGCAGAAGCGATATGGAGGGGCGATTCCGCGGTTGCCAAACTCGACGAGGTGTTGCCGGGAGTCGTCGATCCCGATAAGTGGCTGCTGAATGTGGATGATGTCCTTAACGGGGTCAAGCACATCCTTGCCGACCTGATTGCCGATGCTGCCGATGTGCGTGGCCCATTGCGGGCGTACACCTGGAACACGGGGCTCATTGTCGCCGTGAAGGTCGAGACGCTGCCCGAAGGGAAAGGCAAGGAGTACGAGCCCTATTTCAACTTCAAGGAACCGGTCAAGGAGATTCCTCCCCACCGCGTATTGGCGATCAACCGGGGCGAGAAGGCAAACGCTCTGCGCGTTCGTGTCGAAACCGATGTGGCCCTGGCAAATGAGATCGCTGCGTACCATTTGAATTTGGGCGATCACCCTCACCGCGACTTGTTGTTTGGTGTGCTTGTGGATTCACTGGATCGCCTGGTCCTGCCAAGCCTGGAGCGGGAGGTTCGCCGGGAACTCACCGAGCGCGCCCAGGATCACGCGGTTCTTGTCTTCGCCAAGAACCTTAGGAGTCTGCTCCTTCAACCACCGATGCGCGGCAAAAAGGTACTTGCTGTCGATCCAGGCATCCGCACGGGATGCAAGCTGGCCGTTCTCGATGAGACGGGCAAACTCCTCGAAGATGCAGTTGTCTATCCTCACGGTCAGAAAAAGAACGCGGCGGATGCCCGGCGGAAGATGGAACAACTCGTCCGCAAGCATCACGTTTCAGTCGTGGCCATTGGAAACGGGACCGGTTGCCGAGAAACCGAGCAGGCCGTTGCCGACCTGATTGCCGATCTCGAACAGCGGCGTTTGAACCCCACGCCACCCGCTCCCACGGCAACGACCGAAGCAAGTTCCACTCCGGTCGCAACTTCCACCGAGCAGACACCACCAGAGTCTGGAACGCCGATCCTGCCGGATATGCCCCCGCAGACCCAAAGCATTGCAACCGAGAGCATCGTCTCCGATTCAATTGCCAACCCATTGGATGCGTTGACGATCACCTCAATCGTGACAATAACGGCAGCGCCGGTCGAAACCACGGAGGTACACCCACCTTCGGCCGAGACGGTGACGACCGATACTCCCTCGGCCCCTGTCCTCCCGACAACTGCGCCGCTAACGGCACCTGTTCCGGTTGTCCCCACCATTAGTCTGGAGGGGTTGCCCGATGCACCCGCCGACCTCGCCTACATCATCGTCATTGAAGCCGGGGCGAGCGATTATTCCGCCAGTCTGATTGCCCGCGAGGAATTCCCCGACCTCGATGCCACAACCCGGGGGACGATCAGCATTGGGCGCAGGCTTCAGGATCCGCTCGCGGAACTGGTCAAGATCGATCCTCAGCACATCGGAGTGGGACTGTATCAGCACGATGTGAAACAGAAGCACCTGAAGGAATCTCTCGAAGCCGTGATCGGCTCGTGCGTGAACGCGGTTGGGGTGGATTTGAACACAGCGAGCTTCCCACTCCTCCGGCACGTCTCGGGATTAAACCAACTCGTTGCGCGCGAGGTGGTAAGCTTGCGGGAGCGGCACGGCAAATTCACGAGTCGCGAGCAACTCCTCCAGGTTCCAGGTCTGGGCGACAAGCGATTCACCCAAGCGGCGGGGTTCCTCAAAATCCCCGACGGAGCCGAGCCACTCGATACGACCTGGATTCACCCGGAAAGCTATCCGGCCGCACGGCAGATCCTCACGGAACTCGGATTCTCCCCGGCCGACTTACGCGATCGGGCAAAGCTGGAGGAACTCCGCAGTAAACTTGCGACCGTGAATCCCCTTGAACTCGCCGCGCGACTGAATGTCGGGGAACTCACCATTCGCGACATCCTCGATGCTCTTGCAAAGCCTGGTCGCGACCCCCGCGAGGATCTTCCGCCACCCATCTTCAAGAAGGGGGTGCTGAAGTTAGAGGACATCACACCGGGGATGGAATTGAAGGGCACGGTTTTGAACGTAGTTCCCTTCGGGGCGTTCGTGGATATTGGTCTCAAGGAGAGCGGTTTGGTTCACATCAGCCAGATGGCCAACCGCTATATCAAGAGCCCATACGATGTGGTTTCCGTAGGGGATGTCATCGCGGTCTGGGTGATGGAAGTGAAGGCCGGGGAAAAGAAAATCTCCCTTTCCATGATCCCACCTGGCCAAGAGCGGCGAATGGGAGGAGGGGGTCGTTTTGGTGGACCTCCGCGCGGTCAGGGTCAGGGACCAATCGCTCCACCGCCACAACAACAACAGCCACCACCCCGCCCGATGGCCGACCGACCGGCGTTTCAGCCTCGCGGCGATCGGCCCGCGTTTCAACCTCGTGACGATAGACCTTCGTTCCCACCTCGAGGTGGTCAGAGTCAACAGGGTCAAGGTCCAGGTGGGCGATTCGGCAATCGCGGTCCCGTTGCTCGTGGTCCTGGCGGTCCGCCGCGACAAGGTGTCGGGCCGGGTGGTCAACCTCCTGTTGGTGAAACGCCTGTTACCGGCGGGACTGCTCCGGTGCAGCCTCCACAACCCGCACAACCGCCATCGCCACCGCGAAGGCCACCCGGAAAACCAAAACCGTTACCGAATCTTTCCCCCGAGAAAAAGTCTGGAAAAGCTGCACTCAACACATTCGCGGAACTGGCCGCGTTTTTCAAGAAAGAAGAGCCGAAGCCCGAACCGAAACCGGAGCCAAAACCCGAGGAATCGAAGGCCGAACCAGAGGTCAAGGTTGAGCCGAAGCCCGAGGAACCAAACCCCGCCAGCGATCAACCCCCGACCTGATTTGTCCGGAGCATTTCCCGACGGACGCTATCGCCGTGTAGAATACCTTTATCGACCCACCGATTAGGTCCGGTGGTCTGCCGGGGGTGGGTGCATTACGGTGAGCAAATGCCACAGCCGCCCATCGCACGTTTGAGGGAACTGGCATGCCTCAGAATGGTCCTACCCCACCACCGCCACCCCAGACAACGCCGCCTGGCCCAAAGCGGGCAAGTCCGTTGCTTCCTGGGGGATGGGTAGCCCTTGTCGTCGTTTTCACTGTTTTGGCGGTGTTTTATTTTGCCAACAATACTCCGCGCGAAATTAGCTACTCACAGTTCTCCACTCTCGTTGATAAAGGTGATGTGAAAAGTATCACACTGATTGGTAACGACCGACTGGAAGGTGAGGTGCGAGATACCAACTCTGAAGCGGTAAAATCGCTTGAACCGGATGTAAAACTCAGTAACGGCAAGTTCAGCGTCAATCTGCCCCACACCAATGACCAGCAGGCCCTCATCAACCAGTGGGAGAAAGCAGATACACACTACCTTGAAGCTCTCAAGAAGGAAAAACCCAACGACACACTTCCCGAAAAGCTCAGTATCAAGAAACGCGACGACAACGCCTGGGTCGGTACGGTCTTTATCAACTTCCTGGTAATCGGGATATTGATCGCGTTTCTGGTGTTCTTCTTCCTGCCGCGCATTCGAGATCCAATGGGCGGCGGATTCCTGAGCAGCTACACCCGCAGCCCGGCCAAAAGATACGAGAAAGGCAAAGGTAGAGTTACGTTCGAGGATGTTGCCGGGATGGAGAATGCCAAGGGGGAACTCTCAGAAATCGTTGACTATCTGAAAGAGCCCGCAAAATTCACTCGTCTCGGAGCCAGAGTGCCGAAGGGCGTTCTTCTCTTCGGTCCACCTGGAACGGGCAAAACTTTGCTGGCCAAGGCGGTTGCTGGCGAGGCCAATGTGCCGTTCTTCGCCATCAGCGGCAGTGAGTTCATCCAAATGTTTGTCGGGGTTGGAGCGAGTCGTGTTCGCGACATGTTCCGAACCGCCAAAGAACATGCCCCCTGCGTGGTCTTCATCGATGAGATTGATGCGGTTGGGCGGATGCGCGGAGCAGGATACGGCGGCGGCTCGGACGAGCGAGAGCAGACCCTCAACCAAATCCTTTCGGAAATGGATGGCTTCCAGCCGAGTGAAACGGTGATTGTGATCGCGGCGACGAACCGCCCCGATGTGCTGGACTCCGCTCTCTTGCGGCCGGGTCGGTTTGATCGCCATATCACCGTGGATAGACCCACCTGGAAGGGTCGTCTGGAAATTCTCAAGGTCCACACACGCAACAAACCACTCGCGGATACTGTCGATCTAGAGCGAATCGCCCGCAATATGGTGGGGATGAGCGGAGCCGATCTCCAAAACCTGTGTAACGAGGCAGCGCTCCAGGCGACCCGAGGCGGGAAGAACAAGCTCGAACAGGTAGACTTTGATCGGGCATCCGACCGGGTTCGCCTTGGGGCCATGCGTGAGGAAGCCTTCAACGCTCAAGAGAAGCGTCGAACGGCCTACCACGAGGCCGGGCATGCCCTTTGCGCCGTACTTGAGCCCAAGGCCGACAAGATCGACCGTGTGTCGATCATTCCCCGCGGGCAAGCTGGCGGTGTGACGATGTTTCAACCAGACGAGGATCGTGTGGATCGCTCTGCGAGCGAGTTCACCGCACGTTTGGTGATGGCGATGGGCGGTCGGGCCGCGGACAAGCTTGTGTTCGGGGAAGCAATGGCCGGTGCCATTGGAGACCTGAAGATGGCGACCCGGTTGGCCCGGGTCATGGTGACACAACTCGGTATGAGCGAGCGCCTTGGACCGGTTTATTACCAGCTTGGTGAGGACCACGTCTTTTTGGGCAAGGAGATTGTGGAATCCCGGACATTCAGTGAGGGAACCTCTCGACTGATCGATGAAGAGATTCAACGAATTCTGACGGATGCGGAACTCCGGGCGTCCGAATTGGTGCGCGCCCACCGCCATCAACTCGACCTGATCGCGGAAGCCCTGCTCCTCCATGAGGAACTCGATCGGGAGGAGGTCGAAAAAATCATGGCGGGTGTGCCGCTCTCGGAGTTGCAGAAAGAAGTTCCGAAGCCCAAGCCGATTCCGGTCCCTACACCCAGCGTGGAAAGTTCGCCAGTTCCCGAGCCCCCCCCAAAGCCCGGACTGGCATTCGGCGGCGCGTAGGAAATACAGATTCACCGCAGTGATCGCTGAGAACGCAGAGTAAATCGAGAGATTGGTGTGTACGTTCCTCTCTCGTGTTTTTCTCTGCGTCCTCAGCGATCACTGCGGTGAACCCTCTTCGATTTCAGCATACTACGCGGTAAACCGAAATAGAGGGGGTCCGGATGCAGAATCCCGAATCGGATGTGTACTCTTTACCGCAAGCCTCACGGACACACAATCATCTATCCGCCCGCTTGTTCTATGGCATCATCCTGGGTGGATTGCTGCTCGGTCTCACTACATGCAGTTTGGGTGGATGGGTTTATATGGAATTTGGCGATCGAACACCCACAGGTCACCGGATTTGGGAAGGGATTGCCAGAGTCTTCGTCATCCCCATTTGCGCGATGATTGGGTCGACCTTCGGCGGACTCTTTGGAGTTGCGGTAGCGGTTGCGTTGACTGCTTATGGCAAGGGATCTAATCCAACTGGAAAGCGAAACGGCACCGCTGGGCAAAGCGGCGAGAATGTGATTTTCACTCAAAACATTTCACGAGCGGGTGATTCCACTGCGTCTTTCTGATCCGATAGTTTAACCGGTGTGGTAGTAATTGTTTCTATCGTTTCGAGGATTTCCTGATGCAGAAGGAAGCATGATCGACCGCCCACTTCTGAACCGCATCCATCGCTGACCTCTCGCAGATAGATTCATCGCCGCGTCGGAAGGACGGTTCCATGACCGCGGCGTATGAAGTGAGGCCCGATTAGTTGTTTGAAGATGGAGCGTTCAGCGAGCTGGAGGTTCGGGGTCGCACCACCACCTTGCTGGCATGCAATCGATAAGCAATTTCAAGAAGGAGTTCTGGTACCGGACGCGAGGAAGTTTGACGAGTCTTTTGGGTGGTATTGGGATTGGAGGGGAGTTGCGTGGTGTTCATCGTGACCTCATGTGTTTGAAATGACTTCCGTTCGGTGTGAAAAGTAGCACTCTCCATGCCGAATCCACGAAAAACCGGATTTGAAGAGGATGATTCGATTCCACACCCTGGAACTTCTTGCATAGAACATAGATTTCATCGAGATGGGAAAGATACTTCCTGTGTGGGAAAGTGGGCAGGTTCGAGAAGCTGGTGTGCGAAAATGCCACATGAGGTTGCGCGAATTGGGTATGCTGTTTGACCGGCCAAATCGGATAGGTTCGCTTAGAGGTCATCAATTATCCACCTGACCGGAATGGAAGCATCGCCCTGATTGGCCGCTCGCAATGCAACTGAGGGTGTGCTGCGCATGTTTGCCGACCCCGCAATCCTTCCGGTAGTGGGCGTCGTCTTCCTTGCCACCCTCGTTCGGTCCACGTTTGGGTTCGGCGAAGCCCTCGTAGCAGTGCCACTACTCGCTCTCCTCATTCCGATCCAAATCGCTGTTCCACTTGCCACTCTGCTCTCGATAACCGTCGCCGGGTTGATCCTCGCTCAGGACTGGCGAAAGGTCCACGCCCGCAGTGCTTGGTGGTTGATCCTCCCCACACTGGTCGGCATCCCAATCGGCCTCCTCATACTGACGATGGGTTCTCCGTCCGTGGTCAAGGCGGTCATGGGCTCAATCATCATCGGCTTTTCCGGATATTGCCTGCTCTGGCAACGGAAGCTGCACTTGGCGGACGACAAGTTCGCGTGGGCATTCGGACTTGGGGCTGGCGTGCTTGGAGGTGCCTACGGAATGAATGGACCTCCGCTGGTTGTCTATGGCACCCTTCGCGGCTGGACTCCGGAACACTTCCGGGCCACACTCCAGGGCTATTTCTTGCCGGCCAGCGTGGTCGGCATGATCGGATTCTGGGTGATGGGACTATGGGTGCCCGATGTGACGAGGTACTACTTCCTGTCGCTCGCGCCAGCGGTGATCGCGATTGTCATCGGCAGAGCTGCGAACCGACGGATACGGGCCGATGCGTTCGTCCGCTATCTCCATTTGGGTCTGATCGGAATCGGGCTACTCCTGCTGTGCCAATCGGTGTGAGCAACGACAAGCCACCACGACAAATCGTTTACGAGTTAACACTGACGATTCGATGCGACATTGAAAACAGAATATCGCAACTCTCAATAACGAAACGGGATCAACCGGGATTGCAGCCCAGCGCAAATCCCGTCATTCTGAATCTACTCGCCGCGGTTTTACGGGACACCATATCTCGATCGGGGGCTCAGTGGACCTCTTCGACAGCCTGCGGGATCAGAACCGTTCTTGGGCTCGTCCGCTTGCTGCCCGGATGCGCCCACGAACTCTGGATGAATATGTGGGGCAGGAACATTTCCTCGGGGCGGGGAAACTCCTTCGCCGCATGTTGCTGGCAGATCGGCTGACATCGCTGATCTTCTATGGGCCGCCTGGATCGGGAAAAACCGCCCTCGCGCACGTCATTGCCAACCACACAAAAAGCCGCTTCAAGCCTCTGAATGCTGTAGCGGCTGGTATCAAGGATGTACGCGATATCCTGAGCGAAGCGCGCCAGCATCTGGAAGACCTGGGCGAGCGAACAATCCTGTTTCTCGATGAGATTCACCGCTTCAATCGCGCCCAGCAGGATGTTCTCTTGCCGGATGTCGAGGAGGGGATCATCATCTTGATCGGAGCGACCACTCAGAACCCATTCTATGCCATCAATACGCCCCTCTTGAGCCGCAGTCAGATTTTCACCTTCGAGCCTCTGAGTCGCGAGAATATCCGCACACTCATTGCACGGGCTCTGGCCGATCCCGAACGCGGCCTGGGCAAAATACCTGTCGCGATTACGGATGATGCCGTGGCGTTTCTGGCTGAGGTATGCGATGGCGATGCCCGCAGGGCGCTCACGGCAATCGAGATTGGCGTGAAGTCCGCGATGGCACCAGAACGAGCAACCAGCCAGCATGAGCCGGTTGCTCATCCGACTCCGGCGACTCACGCAAGACGTGTACCCATCATCTTCGACCTCGCACTTGCGCAGGATTCCATCCAGCGCAAAGTGTTGGACTTCGACCCGACGGGTGACACGCATTACGATCTTGCATCAGCGTTCATCAAGAGCATGCGAGGTTCGGACCCGAATGCCGCGATCTACTGGCTGGCCCGGATGCTGGAGAGCGGCGAAGACCCGCGATTCGTTGCTCGTCGGCTGGTGATCTTCGCATCGGAGGATGTTGGTAATGCCGATCCGATGGCGTTACTGGTTGCCAATGGAGCTTGGGATGCCGTGGAACGCGTGGGCTTGCCTGAGTGTCAGTTGAACTTGTCGCACGCGGTGTGTTATCTAGCTACGGCACCCAAGTCTAATGCCTGCACGATGGCAATCGGTGCGGCCACGAAGGATGTGAAGGAAGGTCGCACGTTGCCAGTGCCCAAGCATCTGAAGGATTCTCATTACGAAGGTGCAAAGAAGTTCGGGCATGGGACAGACTACAAGTACGCCCACAATTTCGGCGATGGCTGGGTGGATCAGGAATACATCCCTGTGGATGTCGAATACTATCGACCAACCGATCGCGGTCACGAGGCGAAGATCAAGGCTCGCCTCGAAGAGTTAAAGAAACGCAGAGGAAACGGTGGGCAGAAGACCGAGGATAACGAGGCACGGGGATGAGCAGGTAAGGGAAGGATACACCGATGCGCGGAACGGTCCCTGACACACACCCATCTAAGGAACAATAAGTCGCGGCGGACGGATGCTTTTGGTGGCAATCCGGTCATCCGGCACATCCAGGGTGGTTTTTTCGTGAGTTGAACAATCAGGATTTGTAGCATTTAATCATGAGCAACTTTGCAAGTCGGAGCAAGTCATGACCAAGTGCATTCGATGTCTCTGTTGCAATCAGCCGATCGTGGTGCCAGAAACAGACACTGAGTTTTCGATGAAGTGTCCCAGAACAGGACGAGCAATTCTGGTCAAACCATTGCGTAAAACAGAATCTGAAAGTAAAGCCAATTCGACTCAGGATTCATTCTTGCGGAACGAATCGCATCAAACGTCGGCGTCACATTCACCAGGAAAACGAAATAGAAAGCTTTTGATCGCAGGGGGTGTTATCGGACTTCCGTTCCTCTGCGTTATCCTTTTCTTCGCAGTTCGTGGAATCGTCGATACCTTTTCCGACCGCGAGAACACACAGGTTGCGAACGATTCGCAACCGAGTCCTTCTCAGACGGATCAAGTCGATCCACCCCACCTGAAAACGCCTTCAGATACCGCGAGCGACCCGCCAGCTCCAACCAGGTCGTCCGAGCCCAAGGCCGATTCCGCGAAGAAATCCGCAAAGCCTGATGCTCCAAAAGATCCCGATAGCGAACGTGTACTCACTCCTTTACCAGCAGAAGTAGCCGCAAATCTCATCAAGAATAACGAATTGTTGCCCGTGAAGGCGATGCCGGGCAAAACTTTTGATTATCAGTTGCCGAAAGTGAAAAGTGCGCATTTCCAACTTCAGGATCAATCGAACCCGATAGGGCTGTCTCTCTCCAAAGAAGGAAAGCTGTCCTGGACCCCTCGGTTGGGACAGCGAGCAGGAACCTATACCGTGAAACTGAAGATCAGCAATGATGGTTCGGCACCACCACCTTCAAATCACAGCTTCACGCGTGCGATCAGGATTGTACTGGAAGAGAATCCGGAAAATGCCCTGGCCCTCCCCAAGTTCGGCGGTTGGGTCATGTTGCCGGATGGTGTCACCTTGATTATTTCGGTGCCGGAGTCAAAAAAGCTGCTTTTCATCGACACAGTCAACAACAAGATAACCAAAGAAGTTGAAGTCTCTTTCATACCGGATCTCCTGGCCGTTCAACGCAATCGCTTGTTTGTCTCTGCGCGATCAGTACCCAAAAGTGAGATCCATATTCTCGATCTCTCTTCCTGCGAGGATAAGAAAACAATTCCCTTGTCTGGGAAATGGCCGACGACGATGGTTTGTCACCACAGCAACGGCTCGATCTATGTCGTGGATGGCCAGACTTTGATTTCAATCGATCCGAATGATGGCTCATCTCAAATTGTACTGCTTGAACCTGGCAAAGCGTCTGCCAAATTACCGTCAATCAACGGAGTGCGGCGATACATCGATCTGGCAATCGACCAGAAAAGCGAGAATGTGATTTATGGAATCGTTGAGGTTACCAGCACGAACTATGGGTGGAAAGATACCCCACCAACCTTCAACGATTTCGCTTTCTTGATCAAGTTTTCAGGTACCGGAAAGCATCTTTTGAGCCAGTGGGTTGAACAAATCGCTCCAACGAGTTCTCTTGGAGGTTACGAAACAGTTCGCGTCAGTACGGACGGAAAAATGATTGGTGCCATCATCGGCGCGACATGCGCTGATGGCAGTCCCGGCATTAGTCTCGTGCCAGCCAGTGGTGTCTTGTCCCAATCCAAAGTTGCGGTTTGCGGTGACCATCCAGGCGACTTGGCATTTCATCCTATTCTGGACATTGGTGCAGCATTACAGAACAAGGAGAAACAAACTGTATTGCACGTTTTCGACTGCAAAACCCTGACGGAAACGACGATTTCCTTACTCGCGGATAATCCTAACTCCAAAGAGATTCCGGCGAAGCGCTTGCTGGCATTCGGCTCTCGGGGGACAAAGCTGCTGTACTACGACCCATTAGCCGGGTATCTCCGATCATTATCAATCTCCTTGACCGATAAGGATCGAGATGAACTCGCTCATTTTTATGCAGACAAATAACCAGATTATATCATCAGCTGGGGGACAACAGGGTGGGGTGGAGGCGATCATGTGATCGATCACGAAACCTCCGCCAGTGCCACGAGCCGACTCTTTTCCTTGACTGACTTCGCAGCCGCGAAGACGATTGCTGTCACTGCAACGATTTCTTCGTGCGGGATCGGCTCCTTTCGAGTTTTCACCATTTCCCGGAATGTCGCGGCCATACGGAACATCTCGTAGTGATGGCCGTACTTGAAATCCCCTTCGATGGATGGTGAGTATTCAAATCGCTTTTTCTCGAAGTATACGTCCGTATGGCAGTATTCGTATATCTCCCTCGGTCGTCCGAACCATAGCTCGGCTGGCATCCTGTCGGGATAGGTCACAATCGCGTGACAGGTATCATCTTTTGCATACATGCTCACCGCTTCTGCCCCTGGTCCCAGGAGCGTCACAGCAGTCCATGCGGGGTGTTGGCCGTAGACAATCCATCCATCGGGACTGTATCCACCCTCAACGCCGCAGATTACGTATCGGATAGGCCCGAACTCCCCAGAGTCACGCTTGCGAAGTGCGGCCTCCATTCCTTGCTCGTGCCGGAACAGACTCGATGACATCAGTGGGGCATTGTGTTTTCGCGCGAACTCCAGAATCTTCTTCGTACCAGCCACGGAGCCGCCAATGGGTTTATCGCAGAAGGTTGGCAAACCCCGCTTGAGTCCTGGCGCAACCAAATCGAAGTGATCTTCCCCGAAGCCGGACGCATCACCCAACCAAACGGCATCGACTTGTTCGGCCAATTCTTCCAGCGATTTCGCGGCCTTCACCCCAGGGAATGCTTCGAGGTAGGGTGGAATCACGGACTGATCCGCATCGTAATAATGCGTGATCTTCATATCCGGAAAGGGGAGTTGGTCAAACGTGTACTTAGGATTTCGCACATGCGTTCGGAAATACTCGCCTGAACCCGGATCGAGGTATTTCTTGATCGCATCCAGGTTGATCTCGGGGTGGAGATATTGGGCGAAGTGCCAGGTGTGGCCATTCCGTGCTTGCGGTTTGCCCCGAATTGACGCAGAAATTACACCGATCCGATACACCTTGTCGGGTTGTTCTGCTGTCGTTTGATGGGCTGTTGCAACTGTGGCAGCAAGCGGCACCACCGCAGCTCCCAGCAGCACCTCGCGGCGTGTCGCTTTTTGGTGAATGTCCACTCGGCAGTCTCCCGATGGTGTTGAATGCCGCTGTTTGCACGACTACCAAATCAGGCGTTTTGTAAAGTATCGAGAAAGTGACTTTCCAAGTCTGTCCAGCGGTCGTGGAGGCAAGCGAAGGAATTGGGGATCTTGCGGAGATCCGAAAATGACGCAGTTGCCGACCTATTGGCCGACAACTGGAATTGAAACTCATCTACAGACGATCAGCAATGAGGCACTTTGAAGGGCTTACTCCTTCTTTGGCCCCTGATCCTTCAGCTCATCGATAAGCGTGTCTACTTCTTTGTCAGTCAGTTTTGGAATCGCTTTCTTAATCGCCTTTTTGTAGTGTTTCAATTCATCGGCCTCGTAAGGGAAACCGACGTTCGTCTTGTTTTCGTCGAATGAATCCGCCAGCACTTTCCCTTCTGAGGAGAGGATTACCCACATTGGTACACTGTCATCATCCGGACTGTATTTCTTGAAGAGTTCCGGGGCTCCAGGAGTTTCCGCCACATCCACTTTGACGAACACGAGATGATCATTGAGAATCTTCTTAACCGCTGCTCTTTCATGAAACTTGTCCAGATGCTCGCACCACGAGACCATGGGTGCGCCAAAAGATATGAACACTGCTTTCTTGTCTGCCTTCGCCTTCTTGAGAGCCGAATCGAGCAACTCTTGGGCTGAGTCTGCCTTGGGTTTTGGATCTCCAGCCTGGATGGTTGGCAACAAACCCAAAGCAAGACACGCAATCGCTGCGAGAAATCGGATCATACAAACCTCCTGTAAGAAGTGATCGGACCAGTGGGATTATCGTCACGGAGACGTGCGGAGGCAACTGTGCAAGCCGAGCAAGAAGAGAAATAAACTTTCACATGACGCGGTTCGCGGCCCAGGCATCGCGACGGCCTGTGAAGAACTCCTTGTACTCGCAGGGAATTGGGTCGTGAATCGCCTGCGGATCGAATGCCGCGTTGAGTGCCCAGAGCATGGGCACGATGTCCGCATCGGGATAGCCGATACAGCGGACTTCCAGAAAATCGCCGTTCACATCGAAGACTTGAAGGCGATCTTTCCACACATGCACCTTCCGGAGTTCGCGCAATTCCCACCGCGCGCGTTTGAGGAACTCCAGAGAAAGATTCAGATCGTTCGCTATGTGGTTGTGAGCGGAGAGGGGTGTGACCATGCGTTGTCGCCATCAATTCTTGTAGGGTGGGTCGAGGTTTTGCGAGCACCACCATTTTTTGTATTGGTGGGACTCGCAAAGCCTCGACCCACCCTACAAACATGTTTACCGTAGCCCAGCCAGTTCCTGTAGCAGGTGCCAGTTTTCGAGCCGGTCTTGCTTTGCCGCAAGCATCGTCTCGGAAGGGTTGCCGTCCTTGTCGAAGTGCTTGACGAATCGGCCCTCACTGCGTGCGAAGTCGATGAACGTGACTTCCTGGTTTGTCTTGGGGTGAATGTACCAGTCGCCCTTCATATTTGGGTTGCCCATGAGGGAAAGGCGCTTCTTGATCGTGTCTCCCGCCCGTGGATCGTAGATCATGATTGGGAAGGCGCGGGTATCGACTGCCAATCGTGCCTGCTCGCCAGCCATGTTGTCGGCAACGCCGTGTTCTGGCTGGCAGGTGGTGTAGCAACAGACGATCGCGGGGCCATCGAACTCCAACGCACCAATGACAGACTTGTAGAAGTGGTTGGTGTGGGCGCAGGTCGTTTGGGCAACGTAGGTGCGTGGGTGCATCATTGCGATCTGGGCAATTTCCTTTCGCCGTTCTTGTTTACCGAACACAGCCTTGCCGTGAACCGACATCTTGGTGTTCTGCCCCGTGAAACTAGCAGTTGACGCCTGACCACCCGTGTTTGAGTACACCTGCGTATCGAGGACGAACACCTTCAGATTCATTCCACTGGCGAATAGCCGGGAAAGTGCCTGAAAGCCGATGTCGAACATGGCACCATCGCCGCCAATGACCCATAGGGGTTTGTCCTTCCACCCCATCTGGTCCCACCGCATCCGCACTCCGATGCCGTAGGTCGGGGCGTTCTCGAAGAGCGAGTTCGTCCACGGCACCATGTACGGGTTGTACGGATACGTGGATGTATACACCGTATTGCAACCCGTCGCGGCCACGATCCCCCACTGTTCGCCGTACTTGGAACCCGTCGCAGCGCAGAGCATCCGCAGCGCAGTTCCTTCACCACAACCCGCACACGAACCGGCTCCGCCTGTGTATATGTGCGTCTGCTCCTTGAGCATCATGTCGATCAGCAGGTTTCCGCTGATGTACTTCTCATTGCTCGGCCCCATGTTTTTGAAGATCCGATGGCTCTTCCGGGCCTTCAGCATCACTTCATCGGTCTTGTTGACCATCTTGAGCGCGAGATCGTCGCAAACGGTGACGCACTCCGCGCACCCCTTGCATTTCGATGGATCGATGATGATCTGGAACATCCCTCCTGCACCGGTTTTCTTCTTGCCGCCATCGTAGTACTTCTTGGTCCGCGACCATTGTTCCCGATACATCGCCCGATCGGCCTCGGGGATATCCTGGAGCTTCTGTTCCCACTCATCTTCACCGAGAACTTTGCCGAGAATGGCAGTGTCCGGGCATTCCGTTACGCAATCCATGCAGCCAGTACAGTTCTCGGGGATGTAGTCCGGAATCTCGGGCGAAATGTAACTGAAATCACGAAGGGAAGCAGTCCCTGCCGGGATGAGCGAGCGCGCGACCGAGAGATCGGCCGGCAGTTCTTTCTCACCATAGCCTTCTTCGTAGCCACGGATGATGCGTTCGTTGAAGTCAGCTACATCCAGTACGGGAAGCCCGACTTTCTTGTACTGTCGGTCGATGGTCGTGCCGTAACAGTTGTTGTTGAAGGGATCTTTTTCACTCGCATCATTCATGCTCGGCGCGTTGGGGAGAGTCGCAATCATATGTGTTTACCTTTTTTGTTTGTTATTGGTTATTTGTTTTCGTCCTCGTCATTCAGGAAAACGTCGGAGCGATACGCGGGGCGGTTTTCACGAATGACGAGGGACAACAACGAATTCATTGGTTGATAATTGAGCCGGGTATTTCCTGCATTTCGCCATAACCGCGTTTGATGCAGGTCATGTTCTCCTGAATGACTTGGGCACCACGCTTGCCGAAATACTTTTCCAGTGCCTTTTGGACACCGGCGTACACCTGGTCATCGGACATCTCGGCTTCGCGGGCATAGGGTGTCAATTTGAGGAACGCACCAAGAAGAACGATGCCCTGCATGCGCATCTGGAGATCGGGTTCACTTGCGATTTCGCGAGCGATGCGAACCATGTCGCAGAAATAGACCCGAATCTTCTTCTGGCGAATGGTCTGCCTGTTCTCGGCGGGGATACGTTTCCAGACATCAACTGGGTCTGAGTATTGCGACTGCATGAAGATTGTTCCGCCATCTACCACGCCTTTGAGGGTCAAGGGGCTGAGCATGGCCGTGGGATCATTCACACAAAGCAACTCCACTCGCTCCAGTTCGGAGTGCATGTTGATGTGTGTGTTGGCGATGGTGAGATAGTAGGTGGTCGGCAAACCTTTCTTCTCGGAGCCGTACTTGGGGTATGCCTGCACGTCCTTGCCGAACACGTTTCCCGCGATGGTGGCGATGACCTTGTTCGTTGTGACCGAACCAAACCCACCCACCGAGTGACCGCGCATCGAGTAGCCGCCCTTCGGGCGAAGGTCCGGATCGTCCTTTCGGGGCAGAGCAGATTTGTGATCGATTCCCACGCAGAAATAATCCGGCCCGCCGATCATCATGTTGTGGAACGCAGCGATGATGTCGCCTGGGCGCACATCGCGACTGCCCAGGCCGGCAGCTCCGTGATAGATCTGCGGAACCTGCGACAACATCTCGTGCCCATTCTGCCCGGTGACAGCATCGCAGAAAGCGGCTTTGATCTCGCGGGTGAGGTGGTTGCCGGTGGTCGAAAGTGGATCATCCATTCGTTCAAACACCGTGAACGCCTTGCAACCCTTAAGTGCATCGACAATCGATTTCCCTGGGAACGGGCGGAAGACCAACACCGTCAAGCAGCCAGCGTTGATTCCCTTCACATCGCGGAGGTAATCGATCGTGGCCTTGGCTGTCTCCATGTAGCAGCCCATGCCAACGAGAATGTAGTCGGCGTCTTCGCAACGATAGGCCTCGACGTTGCCGTATTGCCGGCCGGTTTTGCGAGCAAACTCGCCGAACGCTTCCTCCAAATGTTGGCCGATCTGGTCGTAGTACCAGCGCTGGGCAATCTTGCCCTTCATGTAGGAGTCCTGGTTCTGCACCACGCCGGACATCATGGGGTTGTTCGGGTCCATGAGGTTCGTCAGCTTCTTCGGATCGCGAATGAACTCCTTCATGAACTCGGGCTCGGGCAACCGCACCGTTTCCACAGTGTGCGTTGTCAGGAAGCCATCCTGGATGTTGAAAAACGGCGTGCAGGAAGCCTCGGCCACGCGGCGAGCGATGAGGCAGAAGTCGCCAGCTTCCTGCGCGTTGCGAGCGAAGATCATGCCCCAGCCGCAATCCGCCACGCTCATCACATCATCGTGCCCGGCGTGGACGTTCAATCCCTGGCTGGTGAGCGCACGCGCTCCGATGTTCATGACCACAGGGAGACGTTTCCCGGCGATTGTGTAGAGGACTTCCTTCATCAAAACGAGACCCTGCCCCGAAGTGAAGTTTGTCACCCGTCCTCCGGCCACGGCGAATCCCTCGCATACGGCCGCGGCCGAGTGTTCGGATTCCGGCTCGAAGAACATCAACTTGTCGCCCCAGAGGTTGGTCTGTCCGTTCATCACCGAGGCATTGAATCCACCGCCCATGGTGGTTGAACTGGTGATTGGGTAAGCCCCGGCGGCCTGGCTGATCCTTACCTCGACGTGGACGACAGCTTCCGCTCCATCGCAGGTTGTGGGAATGCCGGGGTACTGGTGGGATGTTTCCGCGGGTTGTTTCTGGGGTTCCGCGGTGCGGGTGGGACGTTCGGCTACAGCAACAGTCATTGAAATCCTCTTTCAATACAGATGAGATGCATACGGATGGATAGGCTCGGGATAATCCCGGACGAGTGGAGTTGCTGGGCGGCCGGATCGTTCCACAAACCGGGAACGATTTGGAGAGTGGCCGCGCGAACCAGAAACCATGTCGAGTGCCGTTTCAGCCGGGAAAAGGGATTCGGGTGCTGAAACGCGAAAGCACTCTAGGAACGGCGATTGGTGCGTCGGACGCGCCGGAAAACGAGAGACAGGAAGCGAGCATCATCGACATCCGGGAACGAGTCCGGTCTCCGGGTGGAACCCGGTCTGCCGGGGCACCAGCGAAGAACGCCGCCATCGAGGTGGTAGATGCAGAGAGAGTTGCGGCCCGCATGTTCGTGCGGACCCTCCTCAATCAGCATATCCATCTGGCCAGGGGTGAGCTTGAACGTGCCCATGTAGAGATCGCCACTGATGAACTCGATCGTGAAGCGATTTCCCGCAATGAGCAAGCGGGCTTCCCGTGGCCCAGCCACAGACATCCAGACTCCTTGAATCAGCTCAAGGTCAGAGCGAACCGATGACGAGGTGGGACGTGTGAGAACAGCCACAATAAGTCTCCAGTCGAACACTCCGGGGAGAGTGGTGTTCCAGAACGCAAAAGCGTTCCCTCGACAGGAGGCCCAAGCGGGTCGCCTTGTTGCGGAAGGGGGAGAGTGAGCCAGGTTGAGGTTTCGGGTCGAATCAGACGGCCCGAGACCGCCGGTTCGCTCGTTCCTCACGCATGAGGCGGCGATGCCCGATCGGATCTCTCTGCCGAAGACAAAGGCTATGCTGAGGGATGCGGTGTCTAGAAGTGGCATCTCATCCGCAGCACGCCGGAGATAAACTTAACTGGGATTATAAATCTCGGGTGAACGATTCGCAACGGAATAGTGTGAAGGGTTTGAAACGAGGATGCAGCATCGCCCATCGAGCTTTATTACCAATCTGAATCGTTCCTGTGTGTGCCCTGCGTCACGAGATACGGACATGCGATCGGCGTTGGTGCGGCCTGGAACGTGACCGCGCTGTTACTCCTGAACCAAATGCTTCCTTGGCAAGCCGGTTGATCTCCGTTTCGTCTTGAGGCAAGCCGGACTCACCCTTCACCAACCGGGAAGCGATGCTTACCATTCGCTGGGCGCATGGGGAGTCCAAAGCGGGCAACGGAAACTTGGCGACATACTGCGTCATGAATCGCCTGCGTCCGGAGTACAGCTTGTTGTGGAAGAGGGTGTCGTAGAATCGGATCGCAAAAGTCGAGTTGGCGATTGCCAGCATGAGCAACAGCCAATCCGGATGTACTGACTCCTTCAGGGTAAGCCAGTAGCAGTCACCGTTCACGATTGCTCCAGTCAGGTCCAGGAAAAACCTCGGTCCCTCAGCAATGTCGGGCCAGACGATTTTGGGTTTCGACCAGTCTTCCGGCTGATGCGGCACCCAGATTTCGTACCACTTTCGACCCGCATCAATCACATAGCGGCGATTCTCCAGGCGTGCCCTGTGTGAGTCAAAATAGGAGGCGGCACGGGGGTAGTTGTCGATGTCGATACTGCGCCGCTTCCCGCCTTTTGTTTCGTGAGGGTACAAGACCTGTTGCGATTGATGGGATGACAAAGCCTTCCATTTGGCTGCTTCATAGTGCGTAAACAACGGATGCAACAGTTTCGATTCGGGCTGCGATTTCCTGGGCAGTTTTTCCCAATCAGACCGAATAAACACATCGTCAGCCGTTGTCTTGATTCCGACTTTCACATGCGCCAGGTCGCCGAATGTGTGTGCCTGCCTCGACTGGATGGCTCGCAGCCACAACTCCGTGGCTGGCGTGGACAATGACCACGCCCCCTCATCAACAGTACGGAGTTTTCCCCGCTCGATCTTGTACGCCAAATGATCCGTATGAACGATGCCCGTGATGCGTCGGTTTCGGAGTGCGGCGAGGAGTGAGGAATGTGTGGTAGTGGGTCCGGGCGAGTCACGATTCGCGCGGCATTCATACACTCTGTCAAAATTGGCCCGTTCTTGAGACCGCGGTTGGCCTTTTTTGGCGATGACGATGGCAGGCAGCACGGTAGCCGAAAAAAGCTTCGTATCTCCGAGGTCATAGACCCCCTGGATCTGGAACTTGTTGAGCAGGAGGGTCCGGAGTGATGCGCCGGATTTCACTGTCAGGAATCGGTTGGAAGTGAGCAGTCCAAGAACGCCGCTGGGTTTCAACATCATCGTCATTGCCACAGCGAAGGCATGGTAGAGGTCAACCCTTCCGCTGAGGCCAAACTGCTCGGCGAGTCGCTGAGCTTGCTTCGCTCCGAGAGTTTGCGTCCGCACATACGGCGGATTGGCGATGATCGCATCGAACTGTTCGACTTCGTGTGAATCAGAATCGAAACCGGTTTTCGATTTGCCGTCCCGCCCGATCCCTTTCGCAGCCAGAAAGTCTTTCCGATGCAGTGTGACTTGTTTCATGCCAAGCAATGCAAGCCGGGCCTTTGCAGTTGTCAGTGCGGCGTCATCGGTTTCGTAGCCCGTGAGGGTCAGTTGCTTTCGGACCTTCGTGGGTGTCGCCATTGTGAAGGCGAGCAACAGTCCACCGTCGCCGCAAGCAGGATCGAGGACAGATAGCGGCGCTGCCTTTGAGTGTAAGGCGTTCTGCATCATGTCGGCCAGAAACTTGGCCAACTCGGGAGGAGTGTATTGGATGCCGTGTAGCTTGGTGTTGTCCACCTTCCGCTGTCGCTTCATCCGTCTGGCCTCTTCACTGCTTTGTCTCGATGGCGTGCTTCGAGCGGTTGTAGACTATCGAATGGAACGACCTGCGGCGATTCCGGTTTCTTTGCTTCGACATCAGGTGCGAATATGGGAAAGAGAATCGGGTGACGGGGTTCTTATCGATTGCGTAGAGTCTATCAAATCTGCCTTGCTGAGAATCGCCAATAGCGGATGCAAACCGGGTGGAACGCCTCAAACCGCGGCGAGTGAGATGTACAATTCTATGAGTCACTTTAGTCCCACCCTCGGAGGGTTTCTCATGTCCGCCCGCCTTCTCACTCGGGTTATTGCCCTCGCCCTGTTCCTAGTTGTCTGCGCCGCCAGTGGGTGCTATTACCCCGGTTGGCACCACCACCACTGGTAACGCCCTGGGTTCTTGATCGTGCGACCAGAGCCAAGAATCGGAATCGTGTGTGTGATGTGCTTCGGAACGGTTGCGAATTAGCAACCGTTTTACTTGGATATTCCCGCCAGCCTTCATTTCATCTTTCCCAAAGTTTGCGATCCAGCGCCCGGTAGCCAATCGCTTCGGCGACGTGGTCCTGGGTGATCGACGCACTCCCCGCGAGATCGGCCACGGTTCGCGACACACGCAAAATCCGGTCGTGCGCTCGGGCCGATAGGCCTAACGAGTCCATCGCCTCCCTGAGCGTCTCCCTCCCCGCATCATCCAACTTGCAGTGCGTGCGAATCTGCTTCGAGGTCATTCGCCCGTTAAGCCTGCCAGCTCCGCGGCCAAAGCGAGTTGCCTGGATTTCCCTCGCCCGATGCACCTCCTCACGCATCAAGGCACTGCCGGTTCCTTCCCCTGGCTTCGACAGATCATCGAACGGAACAGGCGGAACCTCTATGTGCAGGTCGATCCGATCAAGAAGCGGTCCACTGATCCGCCCCATGTATTTCTCGATCTGGATCGGCGCACACTTACAGACGTGTTTCGGGTCACCCAAAAAGCCGCACGGACATGGGTTCATAGCTGCAATTAGCACAAAGTCGGCAGGGAATGTGGTCGAACGAGCCGCCCGACTGATCGTCACCTGCCCCTCTTCAAGCGGCTGACGGAGCGATTCCAGACTCCGGCGATTGAATTCCGGAAGCTCATCGAGGAAAAGAACGCCGTGGTGTGAAAGCGAAATCTCACCCGGCTGCGGAATCGTCCCACCACCTACCATGCCCGCATCACTGATCGTGTGGTGCGGGCTGCGAAACGGTCGCGTACTGAGTAACGATTCGCCCGGTCCCAGTCGGCCCACGGCCGAGTAGATGCGGGTCGTTTCCAGGCTTTCATCGGGGGTAAGTGGAGGCAGAATCGTCGGCAAACGCCTGGCAAGCATGGTCTTGCCCGATCCAGGGCTGCCCAACATAAGTACATTATGCGCCCCACTTGCGGCAACTATCAGAGCACGCTTGGCGAATTCCTGCCCCTTCACATCGGCGAAGTCGATGTCGTATTTGTTGAGCTTGCCTTCGATTTCATCTGTGGTGGGCGATATTGGTTCAACACCAGCAGCCCCAACGACAATCCCGACGGCCTCGGCCAGCGATGCAACGCCATAGACTTCCACCTCGCGAACGACAGCGGCTTCACGGGCGTTCGCTGCTGGCACAATCAGTCGGGTTGCCCCACGGGCACGAGCCTCCATCGCCATCGACAGAGCCCCGACGACGGGTCGAACCGCACCATCCAGAGCCAACTCTCCAACAGAAGCGTAGCCCGCGATGCGATCACCCACAATCTGCCCTGTCGAGACGAGGATTCCCAGCGCGATCGGCAGGTCGAATGCCCCAGCATCCTTGCGCAGATCAGCAGGAGCCAGATTCACAACCGTCCGCCCGGTCGGTAGCCGGTAGCCGAGATTCACTAACGCCCGCTCAATACGGTGGATGCTTTCCCGAACAGTCAGTTCGGGTAGCCCGACCAACACAGTCTTGGGTGTATAATCCCCCCAAGTGGAAGAACCACGAATCAGACTCACTTTCCAAGGGGGAATCAAATGGCACTCGCTTACAGTTACGTCCGGTTCAGTTCAAAGCCCCAAGAATTTGGGGACTCGCTCCGCAGACAGATAGAGGGAACGGAAAAATTTTGCAAGCGGCATGGGCTTACGCTGGACACGTCCTTGACCTTGCATGATTTGGGGGTGAGTGGCTTCAAGGGCAAAAACAAGAACAAGGGGTCATTGGGGGAGTTTGTCCGATTGGCCGAAAAGGGGTCAATTCCTCCTGGTAGTTACTTGGTGCTGGAAAATCTCGACAGACTCTCACGGGAAGACCTCAGACCCGCTTTTACGCTCTTGCTCCGGATTCTTGACTGCAAGGTGAATATCGCCACTGTTGCACCCGAGCAGATTTACCGACACGACAGCCTTGACCAATTGGGATTTTTTCAAGCAGTCATCGAGTTGAGTAGAGGACACAGCGAATCGGCCAGAAAGTCCGAACGTCTTCAAGCCAGTTGGAGCGAAAAACGGAAGAACATCGAGAAGGAAATTTTTACCGCTAACGCACCCGGTTGGGTAACGGCGAAAAAAGATCGTTCTGGTTTTGTTCTGAACGAAGGTAAAGCAGAAGTTATCAGAAGGGTGTTTCAACTCGCCACCGAGGGGAAGGGACACGACAACATTGCTTGGCTTTTGAACCAAGATAAAACGCCACTTCCCACACGCAGGGGTACACAGTGGCACGGTTCCGTTGTCCAGAAAATCTTAAAAAGCAGAACCGTGATTGGTGAATTCCAGTTACACGAAAAGAAGAATGGCAAACGTACTCCCATCGGCAAACCAATTCAGAACTATTACCCGCCAGTGATAAGCGAAAGGTTGTTCGACGGGGTTCAGGATGCCATGAAATTACGAAAAAAGCACAAGGGGCCAATCACGAATAAATGCCCCAATTTGTTCACGGGGCTTTTATTCGACCCGATAGACGGTTGTTCGCTGAACGTCGAAATAAAGCACCAAGCGGACGGGTATAGACTGGTTTCCAGCAAGGGTAAGCGTGGAGTTGAGGGAGCGAGATATATTTCGTTCCCGTATTCGGTTATCGAGCAAGCGTTACTCAAATCAATATCTGAATTGAAAGCCAGTGATTTGGCACCCGACAGCACAGGTATTAACGAAATGGCGGTAGCGAGCGGGCGACTTACGGAACTCGATACCAAAATTGAGAAAATCAAAAGCCGGATAAAGGGCGACGAAACCGCCGATGATGCACTTTTCGACCTACTGAGAGAGTTCAGCCAAGAGCGGGTACAACTGGTCAACCAAATCAGGGAATTAAAGGAACAAGCGGCTAATGGGTATGGCGAGACGTTGGGGGATGCACAGTCAATAATCGAAATGCTCCATACCGCTGATGACAAACTCGATTTCAGGCTGAAATTAAGAGCAAGATTCGCCAGCTTAATCAGCAAGATTTGGGTTGTACTTGTGGAGATGGACACCAAATATCGAACCGCACCCAAAGGTTGCTTAATACAGGTTGATTTTCGCAACGGGGCACAATCTCGACAGATTATTACTCGCTCCCACAAGCCCCAATTTATAACGGTCAAGGGCGTTATGATTAAACACTTGCTTCCTGATAATGCGAAAAAAGCATCGGAAATATTGAAACAATTCTGGTTGCCACATCTCCAGCCGACGAAAAAAGGCGGAGTCAAGTTCTAGATACTCTGCTTAACCTTTCTTTTTTCGTGACAAACAAAAAACCCACTAATCGAAATTAGTGGGTTTTTTGCATCATTTGTAGCTCTGATATATTGACACGATCAATATAAAGGAGAAGAAAAATACAAATTCTCGTTACCTTATTTATATATTCGACACTCATATATATTGCGTGATTGAAACAACAATATATTCTCTGCTCAACACCGCAAATATTATTTCTTACACAAATAATAGGATTTATCCGACCGACGCAAAGGAAGGAACAAACTGGCCGTTTATTGTTTACGAATTAAGCGGCAACAATCCAGTAATGAGTCTTGCTGGCCCGACGGGTCTAAATATGCTCGACCTCGAATTAACGGTTGAAACGACATCTGTTGCTCAACAAACGGCATTAAGCAATTTACTAAAAGGAATATTTTCAGGATATTCGGGCAATAATATTCAGGGAAGTTTCCTCACTGACGAAAGTGTTGTCAAGATAGGAGACGAGCAAGAGGGAATTATTTATCAAGAAACACAACAATATAAAGTATATTATAATGGGTGATATATGGCATTCTGGCAAATCAGCGAAGATACTTGGATAAACCAAGATAAGATAGTCAAGATTGTATACGACGAGAAGATACAGCAGATAAGGATATTGATGGACGGACGCAGGAAAGAAACCTGTTACTGTGCCGACCAAGAGAGATTCGCAACTATTACACGACAACTAGGGAGATAACATGGCGGCTAATTACTGGCTGGATAGACAGGCTCAACTGGAGCGAGAAGCACAGACCAAGCGGGATAATATACTCAACACGAAGAACAGCACCGAGCGTAAGCAATGGGAGCTGTATCGTTTCAATATACTAAACGAAGTGCGAACGATGTTAAATATGCCAGTGATACACAAAAAACAATTCTTGGTGAAGTCTGGCGACCGCACCGAAGCGTTCACGAAATAATTATCGAGTTTTCAAACTCCAAGGGGAATTATGCAATTAAAAGATGCCTCTCTAGTTATAAGTCTTGACGATATCCCTGAATGGACAGAACAAGACGAAGCTAAATCTAAGGAAGTTAGACCAGAATCAGGATTTAGTAAAAGTTGCGAACAATTTGAAACATGGTGGAAAACACTATCTAAAGAGGAGCAAGAGAATTACATGCGACACTCTGAAAACGAAAGAAAGTTCGCCAAAGCAATCCGAGACCTAGTAGACAAGGCCATAGATACGCTCAATTTACCACCGCTCTTTTTTGAAGTTTATGGGGCGACCGATAACGAAGCATTTTTTACTGTATGTGTCGAAATGATTAAATATCAAAAAGAGAAACAACATGAAACAACCACATCCATTTAGTCCCGAAGTATGGGCGGAATTTGAACCCCTACAAAAGAAATACGATGCACTTTACGATTTCGTAAAGAAATTGGAATCAGAAGAAAAGATAGTAAGTAAAAACCTCCTGACAATAACCGCTCAACTGGAAGCAATCAATAAAGCCCTAAAGGAATATAGAGAGCGGATGTCGTATTTAAGAGATAAGGAGTAATATGGGGCTTAGAGGAAGACTACCGACACTAGCACTACACACCGAGCCATTAGACGACCTACAGGCACCCGACTACCTGCAAGGTGAAGCCCTTCTATTTTGGGATAAACACATCGTTACGCTAACAAGGAACCAATTAGTAACAGTGCAAACAGCCGATACTTTCGCCCTTTGTTGCGAGCTATGGGGCAAACTAAGAAACTTCCAAGGAGCAACCAGTAGGAGCTATCTCGACTTGGTAAAAGCGTTTCAGCAAATTGCTAAACCGTTTAGGTTATTACCCGTAGATAAGCCGGGTAGTGTTGTGGAGTACAGAGGACAGAATTCACCAGAGTTTGATTTTTAGAAAGGAATATATGACACCCTCATTAGTTGCATTACTTTGGCTTAGTGGTTTTTTTATCGGCATTGCTATGGGACTTTATATGAGAAAATAATATGGCACAACTCCCCCCGTCTACTCCTCGAACTACACCACCCCGACCTAAAACAGTCGAGCGGGATTATGGCTCATTTCACAAAGCTTGTCGTAGGCAGCTGATGAGTGAGTTTCCAATTTGTCCACGGTGTAATAGTGCGTGGTCATGCGAGTTAGACCACAAAAGAAAACCCGCTAAAACTATTGACGATTATCAAATCTTGTGCAGGAGTTGCCATAGGGAAGTAGAAATAGAAAGGAAGAGAAATGATTGAATTAAATAATGCTTACGGTCTAGTGAATCCCAAATTCAAAGAGACATCTGCACCTACAGAAAAGTGTGGTTGGTGCGGGTTCGATTACGACGGTTTGGCCTTGTGTAAACACGGTGGCGTAGGTTGGGTGTCTAATATTTACCAGTGTCTCCAATGTAGACAATATACTCGTGAGGTTGTCAAACTTCCCAAATCGTTTGGCTATAGGTCAATTTATGCTAAGTAGTGCTAAATAGTTTATGTGTGTGCGTACCAAATCAGATGAAGTTTTTCTTGCTAATGGCGGTCAATTCGTTCCTGAACTCGGCAACAGGGTATTAAGGTTTCTGGAGACTTATGTGTATTTGCCTAGTGGTGAGCGGTTTATCGTGCTTCCGTGGATAGAGAAAGTCGTTCATAGTTGGTACAGTTTCGTCACTTCTGAAGGTAAAAGACGCACAAAGTTAGGCATTCTGTCAATAAGTAGGCAACAGGGAAAAACAGCCCTTATTGCAGGGCTTGTTCTGTATCATTTGTTAGCGGACGGGATACGCTCGCCTCAATGCCTTAGTTGTGCAACTTCCGTTGACCAAGCAAGTGTTGTTTATAACTACATCGTTTCCAGTATTAGGAATAATATTCAGTATGGCGACGGTAAACTGAAGTGCTTAACTGAAGTCGATTCACAGAAAACAATAAAATATTTAGCGAAAAACGGGCTTTATAAGTCTGCGAGTAGTGATAGTAAAAGCAAATTCGGCAAACCATTAGATTTATGTATCTTCGATGAACTCGCCTTCCACCAAAACGATAACCTTTGGCGAGCACTAAAGAACTCCACGGATGCTACTGGCGGGTTGAAACTGGTGATAAGTACGGCGGGCTTCAATAGGAATGGTGTCTTCTATCGCATGATACAAGACTCCAGAAAGATACTGTCTGGTGAAGTAGTAGACACGACCATACAACCTTGGATTTTTGAAGTACCAGACAATGCCGATCTTGATAGCCCCGACGTATGGCGGTTAGCAAACCCGAGTATGGGGACAATTGGCCTAACGGAAGAAGAATTTCGGCAGGAGTGGGACAAGGCCAAACGAGACCCGTGTGAAAGACTGGATTTCTCCAGACTCAAATTCAATAGTTGGACGGAGACACAAGGAGCTTGTTGGTTGCCCCTCGACCGATGGGACGCTTGCAAAGGCGAATTCCCCGACCTTCTAGGGGCTCCAGTCCACATAGGAATTGATGCGGGCTCCACCACTGACCTTACTGCTGTGTCCCTTTGTTTCCCGGCTGACGGGCGGGTGTACGTCCAATCGAAGGGGTTCGTACCCAAGAGCGCTTCGGAGGAGCGAGAAAGACAGAACCTTACTTCCTATTCCCGACTGGCTGTAGATGGGTCGTTGGAGATTGTCGAAGGGAATTGCGTCGGTATTCAGGACGACCTAATTCCGTATCTGGAAGAGATAATATCAAAATATAATGTCCTTAGTATTACCGTAGATAAGTGGCAATTGTTGCAACTTTCCCAGCAGTATATGAAAAGGGGTTTTAATGTTTATGAAATGGGACCATTCCACTCAAAGATGAATGCACCGACCCAAGATATATTAAGAGCAGTATTAGACAATACCCTTGTTCACACTGGGAACGAGTTATTACGGTGGCAGGTAGGACACTGTGTATTAGACAGAGACCCAAAAGGGTATGTGAAACCTGCAAAAGCCACTAATGCCCAGAAGATTGACAATCTGGTTGCTTTGGTAATGGCGTGGAGCGGTATGAGTGTTCCTGTGGAAACTATCGACTTAGAAAGTGGAGCGGTGCAACAAATGGATTGGTTTTAATATATAGGATATGAAAGATTTTGAAGAACAAGAATTGGAACTGAGAACGCTGGATTTCTCTCTAGCCCCTGGATATTACTCCAATCCTACCTTTGCTGGTCTACCCGCCACCGAAGAAACATTACTCCAGTTACCCGCTTTCGTTTGTGGTATCCGTTGCCTCTCCGAGGACGTTGCGGGTATGCCGTGTTACCTGTATGACCGTGACGAAAACGGACACTTAGACGAAGACACGGATAATGACCTATATCACCTTTTGTTAAGTGAACCTAATGCCGAAATGACGAGTTTTGTCTTCCATAAATTAATGGTTCAGAATGCTCTTATCTTCGGTGCAGGTATAGCAGAAATTGAACGCAACAATCGGGGCGAACCATTGGCACTATGGCCCGTTCACCCCCATTTCGTTCGACCATATCGAGACATGGAAACGGGAACACTAATCTATCAGGATACCCGTACTCCAAGCGGCGGGCCTCCTGGCTTTGGCACGAAGTATCTCGATGCCTCCGATGTGATTCACCTTCAGTTGAACCTATCTTTGATGGGCTCAACTGGAATGAGTCTCCTACACCTCGCTCGACAAGTAATCTCCAGTGGGCTCGCTATGGAGCGCTATGAAGGAAGCGTATGGAAAAACGCTTCCAAGAGTAAAGGATACATAAGGGAGACCGCTCCAGGAGTAAAGAACAGCCCGCAAGCCGAACAAAACACCAAAGAATCGTGGCAGAAACAAAGCGAGAGAGAGGAAGTAGGTAAAACCAATTACCTTAAGTATCCGCTTGAATATGTCGAACTCGCCCTTACTAATCCCGAACAACTGGAGATGTATAGGTTAAAAGAAGCCCATGTAAACAGTGTGGCACGAATGCTACGCTTGTCGCCTATTAAGTTAATGAATTATCAAGAGGCAACGTGGGCAAACAGTAAGGAGTTCAACAAGGCACACTTTAACGAAAGTATACGACCAATTTGTATACCTTATGAGCAAGAGTTGCAAAAGAAGTTGCTTACTCCGATTACGAAAAAGAGAAAGCGTATACGCTTCGACCCGTCCGACTTATTACGGGCAGACCCGCTTACTTCGGGTCAGGTTGGACAAATTGCCGTTGGTCAACCTTGGAAAAGTGTCAACGAGCAACGCAAACAAGAGGGACTGCCGTATATGGGCGAGGAGTTCGACATCATTGGGACAAAGCCCGCCCTTCCTGATCCTGCCCCTACTGTTGACAGTCCAGACGAAGAAAGTTCAGTGGACAACGGTAATCCTACGCCCGTGGTAGTTCCGCCAATGTCGCAAGAAATGGGAGTGTTATGAGCGAAATAGAAACCCGTGCGTGTATCGAGACGAGAAGTTTAGCGAGCGAGTTAAAGGTAGATGGCGAATACCTCGAAGGGTACGCCATTGTGTACGACGAATTAAGTGGCCATGTTTCTGATAGAAACGATGGTAGAGGCAAGGTTTTTCGAGAAGTAATAGCAAAGGACGCTTTTACTGATTCCCTAAAAGGAAGGAATGTTCGTTTCGTTGTGGAGCATGAAGAGAAAAGTGAATACGGCGATACCGATAGTGGAACTCTGATACTTACTCCAGACGAAAAAGGTATTCAGTTTCGTGCGTTAGTGCCTCAATATGCAGGACACTTAAAAGCCCAGTTAAACAAGGGGATTTTCAAAGGTATGTCTTTTGGATTCACACCTACGGAAGTTGAGTGGGATGGCGATAAGAGGATAGTAAGAAAGGGCAATCTTTTTCATGTTTCTCCTACCTTTAATCCTTCATATTCTTCTGCCAAGTTTGAATTAAAAAACAATAATGAAAAACTAAAAGCCCATCACCAAAAACTAAAAATCCAGTTAGGAAAAAAAATATTATAGTGAAGTCATATATATTGCATGAGTACATCACTAGAGTTGCGTTCCCAATGGGACGGATTGGTTAAACAAGCGGAAGCGATGCAAGCGACCGCAGAAAAAAACAATACATTTCTTACAGATGAAGAATCGTTGAAATTTGACGACCTTATGTCTCAGGCAAATGAGACAAAGTTGAAAATTGCAAATGCAGAGCGTAAGGAAAAACTTCAATTAGTTAATGCTGAACTTTCTAGTTCACGACCAAGAACTTTTGAAGCACCCGCCATTGTGCAACACCGTTCAGGCAGTAAGAAAAACTTTACTGAAAAAGATTATAAAAAAGGTTTTGAAGCGTGGTTGCTAGGCGAGAAAAGAGCCAATGGCGACCAATTGTTTATGGCTGATGAACTCGGCATTGAGATCAGAAGCAAAGTTTTCCCAGTAGACAAATTTAATCTTTCAAAAGACGAAATTGAAACCCGTTCACTTACTTCAACTGGCTCTACAACTGGTTTGTATTTGACGCCAATTGATATGAGTAAGCAAGTCGATATCGCCCAGAAATACTACTTCCCCGTCTACGACGCAATGGGTAATTTTAGCACCGAGAACACTACTGCGTACAACTGGCCACAATTTGATTCCACCCAGTTAGTTGCCACCACACAATCTGAAAGTGGTTCGCCGGGTGGAGACTTCAGTGGATATGGGACTGCCGCAACCGACCCAACAATTGCCAACACTGGCGGAGTATCACAAAGTACGGGTTCCTTCAAAGCAGTGCGTTATACGTCTGGTGTATATGCCATCTCCCAAGAGGAAATTATTAGTTCAGTAGTTCCAATAGTTGATTTGATGGCAGAAGCCCTTGGAATCTCTGTAAACCGAAAGAAAGAAGCCGATGGTATTAATGCAAACTCTTCTAGCAATGGTTACGGGTACGCAACTAATGCCACTGCGAGCGGACTCCAATTAGGTAGTACAAATCTTCCAACTGAAGACATAATTATTCAATTAGTACACAGTCTCGACCTCGCATACCGTGACGCTCCCGGTTGTGGATTTATCATGTCCGATGGAATGTGGGAAGCTTGTGAGCGAATCACTGACCAAGTTGGACGTAAAATTTTTGCTAACTTCTTAGACCCTACTGCTGCTATTGGGCAGAAGCCCCGTATTGGTCGTTTCCCAGTGTGGATTAGTAACCAAATGCCTACTCCTACGAGTGCCGGAAGTAATGTTCCTCTTATGATCTTTGGCGACCTACAAAAGCAAAAGTGGCGTAATGTCACGGGTGCAAATGGTGTCGGGGGTCGTGGATTCTTTAGATACGAGGAAGTGCTTCGCTGGGGCGGAGTCTCCGGAGTTCCGGGGGGTTCACTTGGTGTTGAATGGTACGAATGGGGATACACCAACAATACCCACTACCAAACTAATGTTCCTGCTTTTGTTTCTCTTAACAGCCATACATAAAAGGTATAATATATGAATTTTGAAATAGCACCAACACCGTATTGTACCGCTGTAACCTGTCATAACGGTGTTGGTTTTGGTGGAGCGAATTTGGTAAACTTCGCAACGATAAACCCCGCACAAACGACCGCTACGTTCCTTCAACTAACGAACACGAGCGGAACATGGGGCGTAACTGTGCAACTTAACGGGCTGACAACGGCTCAATTTGTATTGGCGGAAAATACTACACAATCTTTTAGTCACAACGACCTAGTGATTACTTCTGTGGATTTTAGTGCTACTACCTCTGGTTCTGGAACTGTAATAGTTGATATTATTGCTGGCGTATGTTAATTATAAATTAAACAGAAGCCCACGACTTAAAAGGTTGTGGGCTTTTTTGCTATATACAGTATGTTTAATTATCCTTTCTGCATAACCCCAGCAACTTTTTCACCAGTCAACACCGAAGACGTACAACTCTGGATACGATCAAATATCGTATCAGAAGTTGGTCTACTTCAACGATTGATTGACGGGGCAGTAGACCAATTTTTTAATGACACACAAGGCTATGTTCTTTGTTCTTCCAGTTGGCAACTAAATCTCGACAACTGGAATTATCATTGGAATAGAACTGGTGATGGTTTTGTTCCTTATGAAATGTTGCTTGTCGAACCAGAATTTGTTTTGGGGCACCCGCCACAAGTTTTTATACCTATCGCTCCAGTTACTTCGATTACGAGCGTTCAATATCTCGATACTAATGGCAATTGGGACGAGCTAACAGGATGGACAGCGGACACAAGTACGACACCTTGCAGGATTATACTGCCAACAAATTTACCTATGCTTTACGCTTTTAGTTTACCCAGAATTCAAATACAATTCGTTGCGGGAAATGCGGAACATAATGTACCCGCTCTTGCTAGTCAGGCGGTATTAGGTTTGGTTGCCCATTGGTACACCAACCGTGAAAGCACAGGGGACGAACTCGATTCACTCCCACACGGTTGGGATTCAATTTGTGGAAGATTCCGCACAGGAATTAACGTCAGTTGGAATAGATAAGGTAAGGATTCTTGGTGGAATACCTGTAGAAGACCCGTCCGATAACTTGGCGGGTCTTTTGCTTTGGTACACTAAATACAACAATGCACTATATCAAAGCAAAAGACTTGGCATTAATCATAAAGAATGCTCAACTGAAAGGGGAGTTCACTCCGGAACTTTATGGTGCTATAAGTTTGATGGCAGAGCGATTATATAATACAAGACTTGGCACAAGTTTTTATTCTATTCTTCCGTTAGAAGACATCGTGCAAGAAAGCTGTATGCGACTCATTCCGAATCTTATGAGAATTGATATTAAACGGAATCTTTTCAACTATCTAACAACATTAATCATAAATACTAGAACCCGTTTACACACAATCGAAGTGCGGCACGTTCACGAAGAGCTAGAGGGGGATGAATGGTAGGCAGTTGGTTAATTGTTGTGCAAAACCTTCTCGGCATGGGTGCCGGGTTTCCTTCGACTGGTAGCACTGGCACGGCTCTAGGGGTCGCTAATGCTACTGGTATCGGTCATTCTCTTGTCAAGAGCGTAGGCACGGTGGCCGGGGCCGGGAACGCTTCTGGTGTAGGACACTGTTTGAGCAAATCAAGCGGTACAGTTCCAGGCACATCTACTGCTAATGGTTTCGCAAACGGGTGTATTGGAAGTGCTACGGCAACATCGTCAGCCAGTGCGATGGGTGCGGGTGCCATCACGTCAACGGGCTCGTGTACGGGTGAAGCGTTTGCGGGTGCTTCTGGTTTGATGGCGGTTATCCGAACAATTTATTTATGTGCCGACGACAACACAGAAATCAGCATCGTAGGGATATCTAATTATATGCCTACGATATCCCAACCAATTTGGTTTAGCCCCTACGAAACGATAAACCTTCAGGTCGCCATGAGTCCTGAACAAAGTATTGCCGGGTTTACTTTACAACTAAACATACGCAGAAAAGGTATTGCACTTCTTACCGTAACTGATCCTGTTATAAATGATGTTCTTAACGGAATATTTACTTTCACGATTACAAGTGAACAGACTGGAGCGTTAGGTACTCAGCCTTGTTACTACGACGTTTGGAATACGACCGATGGCGAAGAGGCACAATTAGTGCCAGTTGGAAGCCTAGTAATTAAGCCAGAACTCTGGCAATAAGGATAAATAATATATGAGTAATATTTCAGGAACGCTTTTTGTACAGACCCTTACTTGTGGTGCTTTCACTCCACCACCTGGTTGTATTACCGATAACGCAATACAGGCCGGGGCCGATATTGATACCTCGAAACTTATGCACAGGTTTCAACCTGTCTACTGTCAGCCAGTAGCAGCTACAGTTTCCGCCGAGACCAAAATTGTACACGTCGTTTATGGTTCGACCGCTACGTTAAATACCGTGGAGGTTGGTTTAGTTACTGCAAACATCGGGGCAGCAACAATCACCGTAGATGTTTACGTGAACGGCTCTAGTATTCTGGTTACACCTCTGACAATAACAAACTCGCTAACTGCTTACACTATTACAACTTGTGATATTAGTAATCAGAATTTAGTAATGAATAATGTACTTGAGGTTGTTGTAACTGCATCGGCGTCGGGAGGCACAATAGGCAAAGGGTTATTCGTTTGCCCACAAATCGACGAAAACGCAAACTAAACAAATATCGTCCTATGGGATGGTTTTACAAGATTCCTTGAACATTCTAAACATTTGAGAGGCAAAAAGTGAAATCTGGTGCTGGTGAATACAAGTGGCAATATGGGTATTCCAAAATGACCCGCACGACGGACGGGGTAACAGGCGATAGCCCACGTACCTATACGATTTGGGGTACGTTCTGGGGTACGGAAGAACCGCAATCAGGTAGTCAAGAGAACGAGTTTGGGGCAACTCGACCGAGGGAAACAGGAGTGATAAGACTTAGGAATTTACTGCACCAAGTCAAAGCAGAAGACAGATTAATCGGCGGGTACTATGGCACTACTTATATTATCGACGGAGTAAGAATAAACTGGGCAAACAACGAAACGATATGTGACGTGCATTCTCTCGAAGTGTATTAAGACCTTTATATAATTTTTCTCTTTTCATACATAATATATGTATAAAGTTGAAATTAAAATTGACGTTGCTCCACTTGAAGGATTGAAACAATCCCTGGTCAACAAAATATTAAAGAAAGCAATCACGGTTGCGAGTCGGGTAGTCAGGGATAAGCTTCAGGGCAACGCCGAAGAAATAGCGAGATTAGGTTACTTGGCAAAATCCATCGGTATAAAAATTCGCATTTATAAAGGTGCTGCGGTCGCCATTGTTGGCCCTCGATCCAAATGGAAGAGAGACAACGGGACATATACAAAGGGCAAGAATAAAGGTAAACCGAGAACTATAAAACCATCATACTATATGCACCTTGTGGAAAAGGGCAGTAAGCGTAGTAAGGCAAATCCTATTGAACAACAGGCTTTATCCTCGACCGAAGAACAATTCTATACCGCTTTAAGTGATGCAATTCGGCAAGGTATTAGTGACCAATTAAATAAGAAATAGTAAGTAAAAGAATAGATACTCCTATAGTTTCCAGAATAGGAGTTTCATGACTACACCAGTAGCCAATATTGGATATTTAGCAGGTCAGGGAGTATTGAAAGTAAACGACGGGGTTGCGTCGGCACAACAGGCTTTTACTTTTCCAGTCAGTATTGATGCACCCGGAGGAGAAGTTGAAAAAGTTGATAACAGTAGTTTAGCCAATGCTACCCGAGACCGTACTTACGTACCGGGTATGTACGACGGTGGTGAGACAAGTTTTACTATGCGTTATTGTGCTGCCGACTGGGAAAGGTTAGTAGCACTTAAGGGCGTGATGAAAACTTGGTTGCTAACATTCCCACCCGATGGTAGTGGTGCTTCAGTACCTACTACAACATGGTCAGGCTTCCTTACTAAGTTTAATGCTGGCCCGTTTGAGATGGCGACTATTACGGATATAAAATTTAGTGTCCAGAACTCTGGCGGTTACCAATTCACGTAAGAGGAATAATGAAATATAAAGTAATTATGTTGGCGGACATGGCGAGAGGAAGAAAAGTCATAGCAGAATATAAGGGGCTTTTAGACTCTGAAATTGCTGGTGAAGTTGCCCTTGTTCTTATGGGTTGTACTAAAGAGGACGGCACCCCTGCGTTCAACACTGTTGAGGAAGTGGTTGCACTTCCTTACTTCAAACTTCGACCGCATATAGAAGAGTTGAATAAAATCAACAATCCAGTTGATGGGGTTGTCGAAGCAAAAAAAAACTAACTGGCGACCCTCAACTCAGGTTTGAATTTTTTTTGGCTTTGAGTTTAGGTAGGACTCACGCAGAGTTGTTGTCCTCGATAACGCTTGATGAGTTGCAATACTGGGCAGCACTTTATCAACTCGACCCGTGGGGAGACAAACGGGCCGACTGGCGGGTAGCGATCAGTGGGAGTGCAATCTGTCAAAGCATGGGCGGGCGGATTACAGCCGAGAAACTACTTCCTAACTTTGATCCACCCCGACCAATGACCGCAGGAGAGTGGATAGCCCACTGCAAGAATCACAACCAAAGGATAGGTGCTAATGGCCGCTAACTCGATTGGAAACGCTGCGTTAGTCCTCTCTACAGACGGGCAACAACTCACACAAGGTCTGTCAACAGCCGGTTCACAAATCAAAGCATGGGGCGACAAGACCGCATCGAGTACCAAAGGATCATTTGGCGGTATCGGTTCTGCTATTGGTGGGCTTTTAACCAGTGGCATAGGACTCGCAACGGGTGGAGTAGGGTTGCTAGTGGGCACCATGATTGCGGCGATTACGGCACCCGCTGAGAAGCTTCAGGAACTTTTGAACCTCGATAAGCAAGCAAAGACAATTGGCGTATCGGCAAGCGAACTACAAGGTATGGGGTTGATGCTCCAAAAGGTTGGAGTGGATGCGAATGGAGCTAATCAAGTTTTCGCATTAATGGGAAAGAACATTGCCGACGCTTCGCAGGGACACGGGCGAGCTTTTCCCGCTTTACAAGCTTTGGGCATTGACGCCAAAGCATTACTAAATCTACCACTAACTGAACAGTTCAAAGCGATAGGGGACGCAATAAACAAGCTTCCTCCGGGTGCTGAACAGGCACAAGCGGCCTTGCATATTTTCGGTGGCGAAGGGGCTCGATTACTTCCGATCTTGCAAAAAGGTAGTGTTGGTATAGATGAGTTTATTACTCATGCCAAATCCACGGGAGCAGTTTTATCCGACGCACAAATCAAACAGGGTGCCGACGCACAACGAGCGGTAAAAGAAAGTTCAGAATTAATTAAACAGACTTGGGACGGGCTCATTGGGCGAGTAACTGTAGCAATCGCACCAGTAGTAAAATTTTGGGCTAACGCTTTCCAAAAAGGGTTTGAACTTATCACACCTATATTCGACTGGTTATCGAGAGCATGGGAGGAAGAAGGACTAATCATAACTGCCGTGTTCACTAAGTTCGGCGAGTGGGTACAAGATGCTATCGACTGGGCGAAAGAATTGACCAGTGGTTGGGGTTTGTTTGGTGACCAGTTCCCGACGATTAAGGAAGTAGTAAGGGCGAGTTTCCTCGCTATGGGATTGGCTGGAGCAGTAGTATGGGACTCGTTAAAAGCGGGTGCTGGTGCTGTCTCTATATCACTCGGATATCTGGTCAAGGGTATCGGTTGGGTGTGGAATGCGTTTGCCGACTTGATAAATCTTGCACAAAAAATACCTGAAGACGTAAGACCTAAGTGGGTAGACGACTTTACTAACAGTATTAATTCCACCAGAGTAAATATCAATACTGCGGGTAATGGTCTGGTGAGTTGGGGCGATAAACAAATTGCGTCATGGGGAAGTAGTCTCACCAAGGTAAACGATTGGTTTGCGAAGATAGGAACTGGTACAGTTGCGAAAGTTGCGGACGGGGCAAAGGTAGCTCTTCAGAATTTACAGGCTATGTTCAAGCCAGTGCAAGCGGCTCTAAAGGGTTCAAAGGAAGATTACGAAATACGAACCAAAGCAACCTTTGACGCCAAATGGGGCACCGACGCTGCCACTAATATGGCAAACAAAGCATTAGCAGAACAAAAACTAACGAACCAAAAGTTAGATAAAATAAATGATGCTATAAAGAATGGTATTGTACTTGGAGTATTCTAAGGGGGAAAGTGGGTATATTTAAGGTCAGTGAGAAACAACCGACAGCAACAGTAAGCGAAAAAGGTGTCAGAGAATATACCAGAAAATTTCTGGTTCAGATGGAATTTCTGGGGGATATACCTCCGTTGGTTTGGGATGCCGGTTTACTCTCGATATCGAGATACGACCCTTACCCCGGCGACTTAGAAGCATTAGCGGTTAGTCTCGATTGTGCTCCACATGGCGACCAATTAGGGTTCTATGACCTCTCTTTCAAGTACACAACAAAGCCATTTGATTTTGGAAACACGTCCCATAATCCGGCAGCGAACGACCAGAGCGTAGCACCTACTAGCCGACCGTGGGTATTGAAAATTGGCTCTACCCACGGTCAGCGGGTACTCGGCCCTCAAGACCTAAACGGTAAGGCAGTGGTGAACTCAAGTGGTCAACCTTTCAACCCGCCAATCGAAGTCATTAGTTCATGTTTAACACTTACTATTAGTGCCTATGGTCCGATTACTCTTGACCCAATCCAAAAGCAGTTGATGTACGAAGATAGTACGAATTCATCTGCACTTACTATACCCGGAATTACCACAACAACTTTCCCTATTCAAAGCCTTCGATGCACCGAGTACAACGCAGAGACCGAAACGGAAAACGGTCAGGCATACTGGAAGATAGATGTTTCTTGTGAGTATAAACCTACCACTTGGGTCGTTAGCATTTTGGACGCTGGAACGATGTATTTCAAAAGCAATAGTTTGCCACCCCAACCAATCTTGGATGCAAGTGGAAATCCAATACAGGTTGCAACGCCCCTCAATGGAATGGGTCAACCGCTCTCCGTTACAGATATCCTAGCGGGGAATTTCAAGTACATTAATTTCAAAGGCTATAATACCGCAGATTTTACGCAGTTGTTTAGCTAAATAGGTTATGAATTATGCAGTAACACAAAAAACTGTTGACAAAATAAACTGGCTGATCGAGCAAAGGGAAGATGTTTCTTCGGGCAATATAGTAGGTGGCGGGACTCGACAAGTTTGCTATATCCAAATCACAGAAGAAAGCGAAGTCCCAACCTTTCCATACTTCGGCACCCCGCTTTATCAGGATAATGGCGGCACTACTATCATCAACGGTGAACCCGCTTTAATTAGAGAATTCAACGACCTTCCTTTGGAGATAGGTAAAACCTATCTTGCAACTCGGACGGGTGATGTTCTCGATGACGGCATTTATTATTCTGCGTTTATTGTTCTTGAAACTGGATTCATGGGTGGAGTAAGAGTAGCGTATACGGGCGACGAAGGGGAATATACTGTATACGAGATTCAGGCCATTACCGCAGCATCGAACGGGTTTTGGGACTATATTGATGGGGGTATGACAGTCTTCGCAACGGAATACAACAATAATACTGTGCCTATCGGGTCAGCGGTTTTTGTTGAACAATATAACACCTTCCCTTTGCAAGTCTTCCCGCCTATAGGTTCCTATCAAGAGGACTGGCGTTTCAGTTATTGTTGTGGTGCCGGGGAAGAATCGAGCGGTCAGACCGGGCCGGGGCCGTTGATAACAACAATTTATAATCCTGATTCATGTTTCGTGATTACTCCATTAAATGTCTACGTTGACGTTCCCGGCTGTAGTCTCGTGCTGCCAAGTGCTGGTACATACTTTATTACGCAGGCACTCTTTACACAACAATTAGGAACTCCAACAAGTGCTGATTGTTATATGGAGATTGATTCAGCTTTATACGATACTGCTTTGGCTGAGTATGTTACCCTTAGCGAAATGTGGTGTTCTATCTTATTGTGTCCAGTGCCTAATATGAGCGGATTTTTACCTTTGGCAGAAGACAAAGAAACATCATTTAGTTTTTATTATGTTGCTTCTGGCCCGACCACTCTTCAATTACAGGTAGTTGCCTACATTGATAATATTGATACATCGGGTGGATCACCACTCGACCAGTGGTTGTGCGATGCCTTTTTACAGGCATATAAACAATGATAGCAATACGAAACCATAACATTAAGAAGCCCGATCCCGACAAGCCGATAAATTTCTTTTATTATGGTGGTTTAGGTGATGTTGTTCTTTCCGCTCATGCTCTGCCGAGTTGGATTAAGCGTGGTTATAGGTTTCAAGTTCAAAGCGAGAACGAAGGAAAAGATTTAGTTTGGGCGAGTGCTGGGGCAGAGATTATACCTAAAAGTTATATCAGATATGCTTTTTCAAATTCACCAGAAAGGATAACAAGCGTGCCTTGGGTCGGGAATAAGTTAGGTTGGAATCTTAACAGGTATCCTCTTCCTCAAATCGAAAGTAAAGAGATACTTTGGAAGGAAGCGTGTGAATGCAAGTTGAGTCTACCAATTCCCTCAACTGACCTCTCGATGTTCTCGTCTTTAGTCCCGTTTATCGCAATACACCCGAGAGGTTTCTCTAGTGGCGAGAAGAAAAATTTCCCTCATAATGTCGTTCAAGGGCTCACTAACGAGATAGTAAGACGAACACACTACAATATTCTTTTTCTCGATTGGGAGGGACTCACCAACGTCGGCAACAATTCACGAGTCCATTACCTCGATAAGCTGAAGTTACTTTCTATTCCAGAGTTGAAAGCAGTCCTCGATATGGCGAGTTGTTTAGTAGGGTGTGATAGTGGCATCTTGCACTTTGTTCGCTTTACTGACTGTCCCGCTTTGGGCTTGTGGTACGGTACTTCTCCCGAAAGTTTGGCACTACCCCGACCGCTAACAACACACCTCACACTTCATAGTTTCACCAAGGAAGGATTTGGTATAGTGCGTGGATGGACAGACAATATTTCGTATATTCTGGAATGGATTCAAAAAATTATCCGGAATTAAGTGGAAAATAAATGGGTCTGATTGTACCCGTATATTTGGTGTTTATTTTCTGTTTAGTAAAACCAAGTTGAGGGTAGGAAAATGGGTAGGCAGAGAGCAAACCGGGAAGTAACCCCGACAGCACCCACAGAGAAAACAATTTGGGACTTGTGGCACGAAGACAAGCAATCCGCAGTTACTAAAACGGTGAAGGACTTTGGGGAAGGTAAAAAACCTTCTGAGTATGAAGAGAATGTTTTCGCTGAACTGAAGAAAGCCAGTATTGAGTTTTCAGAAAGCACGGTAAAGCAGTATGTGGCAAAAGCACGGGCAAGTCTGGGGTGGGTTAGAGCCCGTGCCACTGGCGGGGAAGGAAGCCCCAAGAAAGCCCCCACCAGTGCGGAACCTACCCTATCCGACCAAATGACCGCTTTAGACCTTGTGGCCACACTTGGAACCAGTCCCGCCGATCTCCTCAAGCTGGTCGGTGAACTGAAGTCAGCGGGTGATTTGAACACGCTCGAAACGTGCCTTGAGTCTATTGTGCGAATCCAGGCACTTGGGAAAGGGAAGTAGCTCGAAAGCACTTCCGGGAAGTGAGTTGGAGCCCCTCATTTGAGGGGCTTTGTTTTTGATTGTGCCGGTTAGCCTTTCTTAAAAGTAAAATACGCCTTGACAGACATAAACAATGCTAACCCCAGCGTGAACAACAGGTAGACAACAATTGAAATGATTGTGATGATACCAGTGGCAAAATTTAGAAGAATTATTTCGAGGAAACAAAGAACCCAAATTAAAAGAATTAATGCTATAATCTTCTGTTTATTAAAACTCAACAGCTCGAATTTCGGATTATATGTTGCAACCCAATCTTCACCACGTCCTGAAACCTTAAGATCACTAACCGGGCCATCGCATATCATACCCAATACAACTGATTCTTCGTATAACCGATAAGAATTGAGTCCGGGGATTTCTACTTGAAGTTTGTTTTCTTCAATTTTTTTGGCGGTGGCTAGAGATTCAGTAGCAGAAAATCCAAGAATCCTTGTATCGACACCAAAATCCAAAATGATAAGTAGATTTTTTAATATGCTATCCCCAGCATTTTCTATTCGTAATGTTATTGACGAAAGTTCTGTGACTTCCTTCTCAACATAATAAACTTTAACATTTTTTCTAAAGTTCGGAGCTATTGTAGTCAGGGATTCTGACTGTATACGTTTCACAACTGCGTGATGTGGCTTTTTACGATTTACGTACCAAGTTAGAAGGCTTCCAAGAAAGCCTGTCAATAAGGAGGCAGCAATGGTAGTAGGCCAGCCCCAGGGATTTGTTTCATCTGCAAAAAGGATCATGTGGCATTCCCGAGGAAATCGAGTATCGCAGATTATCGCCAACTTCCTGCTTTCGCAAAAGAGAAAAGCGAAATTACCAGCCTGCGGCCTCCCGTTAGAGCAATTGTACCCCCTATCTGGCGGGGAAACGAATGTGAGATGAACATCTTTAGAGTAGGTGTACCCGCAAACGGTGACCAACACACTAACAGGAGATAGAATATGGAAGACCGTGTATCATTGTTTGGGGTGTCAAAGATCGAGCAACAGAAAGCCCTCGCCCTTTGCGTGAGAGTTCATCTCAATGCTGACGAACTCTTGAAGGTGTTACGGGGTATCCGTCTGGCCGGGGGAATTAACAAGGTTGAATCGAGCCTGAAGGCTCACAAGTTCTACGGGAAGCCACTTGCGGTATAAGAACGAAAATGCCCCTTGCTCCACAGCAAGGGGCATTTTCGTTCTTACTACTCCGGGAATGGCCCGTGGTGCGGACGCTTCCAGACATCCATACTAACTTCGTCGGGCTCCTCGATAGATCGCCATATCTTGATTTTCTCCTCAATTGGATTTTCGATAATCGCTTTACACTTTTCACAGTAGTAAAACGGGGCCATACCCAATGAGAATTCAGCAGTGGAGGGAACTATTACAGTTTTACAATCGGGGCATAAGTATTTTTTCATACCCCGATTGTACCCTGATTTTAAGAGTTTGTAAAATCAGGTTGAAAGGTCTTCAAGTTCCTTATCACTCAACTCTTCAAGTTCTTTCCTTTTCTTCTCCCATGCTTCGTTTCTGAGATCGGAAATATCGTCTTTACAAAGATCATCAAACGCACACAAAAAATATTCATCGACCATATTTATTTTCAGGTCGTTTAGTTCTTCCTCTAAATCCATCTCCATTTCTTCCTGTGCGTAATCGTTAAGCAATTCCTCGATTCTCTTTTCTCTCTTATTCATATTGCACCCCCTTCAATTACCACGCACTCGTTAGGGTCTTGCTCGTGTGAGGCACACATATAGTAAGTACCGCTTGCCTTGCTTCCGTCGGGCATAGTCAAATCGTCCGTTTCTCGGACACTCAATATCTTGCAGATATTCAGTATGCCGTCTGAATCGTTGTATTGGAGCGTATCTCCAATCCTTAACAGCATTGTGGAGAAACCGTTAATCTTGACTATTGAGCCAGTACGGATATTCTCAGTTTTCGGAACACCTATAAAAAACATATTGCACCTTAAATAAAATCCCGTCCCAAATTGGTCTACTGCTGAAGGAAGTACCAATAAGGGACGGGAAGTATTTTGTGTATTTTTTCCTTCAGCCCCTCAACTATAAAATAATGGATTTTCTCGATCTATGCCAATTCTTAAAAAAAAGTAAAGTTTTTTTGATTTGATATGCAACCCCAAAAAAATATATTTTACGAAAAATAAATTAATATGGAACTCTTTTATAGTTCATGCGTATCATGAATATACGGATTAATTATGGGTTGCGAGCTAAGGGACGTAATCCCGGCGAATATGCCAAAAACGGAAATATCCTCCGTGCCTAACGGAGTAAGCTTGTCGTGAGACACGTAAACTAGGCAAATGTAATCTGACAATTAAATATAATGACTGAAAGTAATTTGCGGGGTTAATCGCCCGCTCACTCCTTTCCGATTTCAACGTCTGGGGAGTGGCCTTATAAGAGGATGGTTGCCTATGCTCGAAAACTAGGCAATAGTGCTTATAAGGTTTACCGTGCAACGGGCTAGTAATAGAGCGGTGTCGATATCTCAGGCAGGAGATTACCGCACAGTGATTACGGGATCACTGGTCTAGCAACCCAAAAACTATAAAAGGTTTTTGATTATCGGGCCTACGTCACGGTCTAGTATGCTGATGGTCCTAGCGACTACAAAAAATTACGTATAAAGTGCCTCTTATATTGAATGATTCTGTAATAAGCGAATTGCCATAACAGTAACTTACTACAATAATCAAATTGATTCAGATAATATTATTCTCACTGCAATAATTATTGGAATAAAGTCTAAATAAAAAAGACAAATTCCAATCATCATCAGCAGGGATGGCTCTTATTGTCTTTTAAGTAAGGCAAAAGTTGGGTGTACAGCATATGAAGACAAAAGCCAAGAATCGTACATTGAGTAAGAGAAAGAGAAGTAACAAGAAGACTAACAAGAGAAATGACTGTGTGACCGCATATAAGAGCCATTACTGGCTTGATAAGGAAATGGACAGGTATATTGCCCTTACTTATACATGATTAAATATAATTAATCTGGTGCATAAATAAAGAATGGCTAACTTCAACCTCGCACCCGCACCGAAATGTTACAAACGATGTGTGTGACTGTTACCGTAATCGTAGGAATTTGTTAAAGAAAAAAACCTCGCATTGCCTGCGAGGGTTTACGCTGCATCTTTATCAGTTCCATCGCCTTTTCTTTCTGGCTTCCGCAACCACGGACAATGTACCGTGAGGATATGATTTCGGTGCCTCAACATGAATGGTCAAGTCCGAAGAAGCAAAATCCTTTACAAGCCCGTCAGATAAACGAGTACAAGTTATCTTGCCATCGGTTTTGGTTCCGCTGACATGCCAAATTTCGCTAGGCGAATTCTTCACTTCCACTCGATCCGAAATATTGAAACGCATCATCCTACCCCCTTTTAAGCAATTATCGGAGAGCGGTTTTACTCTCCATTCCGCCTTATAGTGCAATTTCAGGCAGGCTTAAAGGTCACTTCCCATCTTTTTTTCGCTCGTCGTATGCCTTGTTCATGCTGTTCACGCTGTCACGAACTGACCAGTAAACGTAAAGCCGGACTCCCAGACCGAGCAACACCCCACCCGTCAAGATCGCAGCAAGGACGCTGGAATAGATTGTCGCCCACAAGTAACGCTCAGGCTCACGCCGAAGTGGTTGTGAGGCAAAGTCGAGTTCTCCCATTTTGTACCCCCAGTTGGAAGCCCTAGCGAGCGGGGGTAACGCTTCCACCACCCCCTGATACTCGCCAGGGCGTGAGTACGATAGGGTACTAGGTGTCGAAAGGGAGGACACAAAATCGAAAAACCCATCGGGGAGACTCGATGGGTTTTTGTCCTCAGCAATTTGGTTAGTCTATTGGTGGGGCTGAATTCCCGTGTTTTGCTTTCGTTCTGGTATCTTTCAACACGTACAACTCCGCATCATGGTTACCGGGTCCGGGTGTGTGTACTACATGCGTTACCCGATAAAAGTAAACCTTCTCGTTTTCGAGAAAGATGTATTCGCCCGGAACGGGTATTCGCCTGAAGGGATGAACCCCTAATCCCTCATGGTCGTATTGCTCGCCCTTTCTTTCAAACACCATGCACTCCATCCCTTTGTCTTCGGTCATTTCCAGGGAATCGAATGGTTCAAGTTCAATTTCAAGAATTACCTTGTTTGATAATCCTTTGCCATTGGTACAAGTCCACATTGGACTACCGCCAATGCTTTTCGTCTGGCCCGTTAGTACCAACTTTTCCCCACTGGCTTTGTGCCTTACGACATCTCCGGCTTTCATGTTCTCCACTCCTGAAGGATGACAAAATCACTCACATCAAATAATTATTTCAGCATTTCAGGTTGGAACAAGTACAGTTGCCAGCAAAATCGTTTCAAACCAACAAAAACACCCCCGAGTTCCGGGGGGTGTTTTAGCGTCTGCGGAAGGTCGGTCATTAGATGTTTTGTTCTCCTTGGGCAATTGCACTGTTCGTTGTCATTGTGGGTGTTGGCTTGTCGCTGGCGGTTCGTGTATCCCGTTCAGCATGGGGATGTGGTGACCGCTCGTGAGCGGTCATAATCGGCAAACAATTCTCTCCGAGCAATCCGCAAAAGCAGATTGCCGTTAGACACCGACGGCAGTTCATTGGAAAACTCTCCTTTGTGGGTGGGCGGGCGATCACCAACCACAATACCTACCGACCGCTTTTTTGCGAACCCCCTATACCGGAGATTTTTGTTTCCCAATCACTTCGGTCTGAGTTTCCCCAGAGTCAATTCACGAAAGCTCAGCTTATTTATTAGTTGCCTTTTCAATTTGCTTTACTGCACTATTTACTGACCAGTACACGTAAGCTCGGAATCCCAAGAACAGCAACACACCACCGACCAGGAGAGCAGCAAGGACAGCGGTAAATATCGTCATCCACAAATGAGCTTGCTCACGTTCACGTTCCGTTTCCATCAGTCTCCCCTCTCTAGTGCGGTTATGCAGTCCAAATCACTTCGGGGAAATTCGCTCCCACGATGACGGTCTTGGGCATTTGCGCGGGGGAGGTGTCAACTTCCACTTCGACCGGCACTGCATCAATGCCAAGGAGTGCAAACGTGTTCAATTGGGCGAGCATTGCGAACCGTCCGGTCGAGAGGAGGATTGAGACTTGGACTTCCGCAGGCGCAAGCCGGTGCCGCGCTTTTTTCAGTGTTCAGTTAAATTCGTCAGACACTATTAGTGAAGTTCAATGTCTTAACTGAACACTGAACGCTGAACACTGAACACTACACACCTGCTTGAGTCCGGTCATGTCTTCACCTTCTCCGCGGGTCGATAATCGATCGCCAACCGACGGAACGCGAACTTCACGCTGGGAATGAACATCGGGAGAGAAAGACCTAACAACAAGAAGATGAACGCTCCAGGGGGAACGTAAAACTTGTTTCTGCCCGAAGCATCCTTTTCGTCCATCTCGAGGAACGAGCCGCTCAACCAGTCCCTCATGCTGAAAATGCTGATGGTGTTGAAAACGATTAGCCCGATCGCGATCGCCAGTGCAACAATCCCGGGAAGGAGATGCATGAACCAGTCCATGGCATCCGGTGCCCAAACCCTTTTGGATTCGGCGCGCGCGCGTGTGAGGTTGTTGAAACCGCAATGTATGCAAACACGCGCATCGGGTGGGTCGAGTTCCAGTGCGCAGTGCGGACAGCGGGCAACATCCTCCTCCTTGATGAGTTCGACATTCTGGGCATCTTCGTCATCCCACATTTGCTGTTTTGTCTGGGCAGGAGGGGGCGGCGGCGGACTGGCCGCGGCGGGCTTGGCACCGGGTTTGGTCGGCTTGGCGGGTTTGGCCGATTTTGCAGATTTTGCTGGCGGCTTGGCATTCGGATCCTGCACGACAAATGCGTGTCCGCAATGCTTGCATTTGATTTTCTTCCCGAATACGGCTGGGGGAATCTTGAGCGATTCCTTGCAACTCGGGCACTGCATCTCAACGGGTGACGACATGCGATAATTCCTCACCGCGGGCGATCCCACGGGCGGGCATAAATCGGACGGAACGGGATCAATACCCTAGAAAGATAGCTTACGCACCTACCCGGACACAAGCAGGTATCGCCTCATGTCCGAACAGTCCGGAACTGATGTCTCAGCCTTGCCTGGGCACAACCAAACTGCGGAACGCCGCATTCTGGTATCGCTCGCAACGTACAACGAGGCCGGGAATCTCGCTGCGTTGATTGTCGAAATTCACAAGTTCGTCCCGCACGCGGACGTACTCGTCATCGATGACAACTCCCCGGACGGAACCGGACGGATTGCCGACGAACTTGCAGCGATCGATCTCCGCATCAAAGTACTCCATCGCCCTGGCAAACAGGGACTGGGAACTGCAACGCTCGCGGCAATGAAATACGCTATGGACCACCAGTACGACTACCTCCAAAATCTGGATGCGGATTTCAGCCACCCTCCGCGCTACCTGCCGGGCATACTGGCTGGTATGAGTAAATACGACGTGATGATCGGGTCGCGGTACATACAAGGCGGAGGGACAGAAAACTGGCCCTTGAAACGGAGGATACTCAGCCGCTGCGTCAACACACTTGTGCGGTTCCTGTTCCGGATGCCGGTGAAAGATGCGAGCGGAGCCTACCGCTGCTACCGAGTCAGTAAACTGAGGGAAACGCGACTCGACAAGGTCCGCTCGCGAGGATACTCGTTCCAGCAAGAAGTGCTGTTCCGGTGCTACAAGGCCGGCTGCAAGATCGGGGAATACCCGATCCTCTTTGAAAACCGACGTGCTGGTGCGAGCAAAGTGAATGGGAAAGAAGCCCTCCGGTCGATCTTCATGCTCCTTTTCGTCGGGTTGCGAAACTTCTTCGGGCTCGAACGGCGGGGGTAGAGGGCGGCCCACGCGTGGACAGATTGTCACCAGTTCTGACGGGTTGAGTTGATGTCGGAGTGCTGTCAACGCTGTTGGGGCTGTCAGTAATCTCACAAGATTACGATGATGTGTTTTGGCACCTTTTGCAAAGTGATTTCAACCCAATCACAGATTCAAACACCAGTCGCTGTCACAAATTGTCATGTGTCATAAGCCACTGCCACATGCCCAATGCCCATGAACAATTACTTCAATCATAAACAAACTAAGTATTCGCTTTTTTGAAGCCCCAACGAAGTCATTTCAGACAATTGGATGCCGTATGCCAACGGAACAGTGGTGATTGTGTGAGACGATTGCCGTGGGCGGAAACTTTCTTGACCTGACTCCCCAGGAGAGAAGAGAATGCAACACACGCGGTGATGATTTCCCCGACTACTGTCACGTGATGACTCACCGACACAGCTCCTCACCACTCCGCCGGAGAAATCCTATCAACTCCTTCCCCAACACCGGGCGACACCCCCCCGGCACGATCTCGCGTCGCAGACTCCTCCAACTTGCCGGGGCCGGTGCGTTGAGCTTGGGCTTCCCCGGTCTCGTGGCGGCTCGCGTTGATGCGAAGAGTCGCGATCGGACGACCGAGAAATCGTGCATCTTCATCCTGCTCTGCGGCGGTCCCAGTCATCTCGACACTTGGGATCTGAAGCCAGATGCCCCTTCCGAAATCCGCGGACCCTACAAGCCGATCACCACGACCATACCTGGCATGCGGATCAGCGAACTCCACCCGCGAATGGCCACATTGACTCGACACTTCTCACTGATCCGGTCGATGACGCACCCTGGCAACATCAGCAATCACTTCGATGCCATGCACAACTGCCTGAGTGGGGAAGCCGGTGCGCCAACGGATTCGCCGTATATCGGATCCGTGCTGGCCAAGGTCCGACCAAGCCAGCGGAGCGTGGCATCCTATGTCTGGCTGATCAAGTGCGTCGGCGATCCCGTTTTCTGTGCCCCGAACATCGGTACTGGAGGCTCTCTCGGGAGCCCCTTTGCCCCACTCTTCGTTGGCTCGGCTGAGAATAATCCCGCCATGCCCGGCTTTGCATGGACGCCGCACACTGTTGAGTGGTTTGGATTCGGGGACTGGCACGAGTTCGCAAGGCTGGCACGAGTTGCAGCGGAGAGGTTTTGAACTGTCGAGTTCCTCCGGGCCACGCCAGGCGTTTGAGATGGAGCGGGAGTCCCCTCGCGTCCGCGACCGTTACGGCCGAAACCCGCTGGGTCAGAACCTTCTGTTGGCGCGCCGGCTGGTTGAGTCGGGGGTGGGATTCGTGACCGTCAATGGATGGACTGGACCGGCACCGGGTCAAACCGGCGGCGGGCCACCGAGTTCGAGTTGGGATATGCACGGTGGCGAGATGGGGATGGGAAACGCTTTCGGCGCTGGTTCATACGGGATGGGTTGGTGCCTCCCAGTTCTCGACACAGCGTTGTCTGCTTTGCTCACGGATCTGGATGATCGGGGTCTATTGGAAAGCACGTTGGTTGTGGTGATCGGCGAATTCGGCCGGACCCCACGGATCAACCAGAATGGGGGAGCAACTCCTGGACGACAGCATTGGCCACACTGCTATTCGGCCATCCTCGCTGGCAGCGGCATTCAGGGTGGAGCAGTCTATGGAGAGTCGGACAAGATTGGGGCATACGTAAAGGACAAGCCAGTACGTCCACAGGATCTCAGCGCGACGGTCTTCCATGCGTTGAGTGTGCCATTCGAGTCACGGGCGACTCGGGATGGACTGTCCAAGCCGCTGAGTACGGGCCAACCGATCCTGGAGCTGTTCGAGTAAAGATTACCTCTGCTCCGGCATGGTTCAACGAGTGGATGGTAACAGATCAGATTAAGTGCGTGGAGTTGCGTAACGTCCGCTCACGACTCTTCAACTGTTACCCTATTTTGACTCTGCACGAAAAAAGCACCCCGATACGGCCACATTGCCGGTATAGAAATGAAGCGTGCGCATCCCCATTCACTATGCGGCTCGAATTCCCAAGTTTCGGGATTCGGTAGTCACGGTTTTGAGATCGGGAACGGGCGAATACTAGGCGGGTGGCCCAGAGTCGGGTGTTGTTCG
>Ga0206850_10001_pt3 | contig 85231 bp, 84 predicted proteins | sample Alteio_BWOrgCont_16_FD_152885 | JGI IMG/M metagenome (GOLD analysis project Ga0206850, IMG submission 152885) | Enriched cells from forest soil in Barre Woods Harvard Forest LTER site, Petersham, Massachusetts, United States -... | ecosystem: Environmental > Terrestrial > Soil > Temperate forest >...
TACGAGCCGGAAGCGTGAGCGACGGACTGCCCCACCTCAGTGAGCTTCCTCAAGAGGGATTATAATCCTCATTCAGTTACAGCCTCTTAATCCATCGCGACCCGATTTGATGGACGGAATTACATGGTTGACATGCACACACGATAGGCTTAGTATCCAATCGAGTGTTGGAGAACTAAGCGGAGGAGGGCGAGCCGGAATGATCTCTTTCATCATCCCGGCGCACAACGAGGCCGAGTTGATCGGTCGCAGCCTCTCGGCGATACATGAGTCCGCTCGTGCGTTGGGCGAGCCCTACGAGGCCATCGTCGTCGATGATGCCTCCTCCGACCGTACTGGCACCATCGCACGGGAGCATGGTGCCCGGGTAGTCGCCGTCCACTTCCGGCAGATCGCGGCGACCCGGAATGCCGGTGCCAGGGCGGCGACCGGCGACCTGTTTTTCTTCGTAGACGCGGACACGATGGTGTCCGCACGAGCGGTTCGCACGGCCGTCCGCGCTCTTCGGCGCAGCGCGGTCGGCGGGGGCTCTGCGGTTCGCTTCGACGGCCCCGTGCCGCTTTACGCAACTATCCTGGAGCGCGTGGTGTTGCCCGTGCTTCTCCCATTGCTGAAACTGGCCCCAGGATGCTTCTTGTTTTGCACCCGGCGGGCATACTTCGCCGCGGGAGGGTTCGATGAAACCCTGTTCTGGTCGGAGGAGGTGGCGTTCGGCAAGCAACTCAAACGGCAGGGTCGGTTCGTCATCCTTCGGGAATTCGTAATCACCTCGGGTCGCAAAGTCCGGACATACTCAGCCTTGGGCCTGCTGCGGGTCGGCGTCCGGCTGGTTCTCGGACAGCGGGCGGGGCTGGACTACTGGTATGGTCCGCGCATCAGGGTGACGAACCAGATCCCTAACCGCGCTGACCAACCGACTTGAGAAAGAAACGAACTCCGGGGGATGGTCAGATGGGCCGTTCCGACGGGCAAGCGTGTGGAAGTTTCTTCGGCTCCCGGGCGTGGATGTTACCCTCGATAAAAGGCGTATTTCCGCACTCCTGCGAATCGACCACCCAACTAATCGGTGTGCAATGAGAACGATCGTGCTCGTGCCGCTGGTCTTGTTAGGAATCGCATCGATCGTTGCCGCGTTGTGCCTCGGCCACGCGGCGTCAGCGCAGCCGTTTGAATGGCAATCCGCCACGCCGGAAAGCCAGGGCCTGGCGAAGAAGAAGCTCGATACCCTCAAGGACGAATTGGCCGAGCGGAAGACTCATGCCTTCCTGGTCGTCTGCAACGACAGGATCGTCTACGAGTGGTACGCGGCCGGGCACGGGCCGGACAAGAAACATGGTGCCGCGTCCCTGTCCAAGGCGACGGTCGCGGGCCTGGCGCTGGCGCTGCTCGTGAGCGACCGCAAACTCAAGCTCGATACACCGGTCGCCGAGCTGGTGCCGGCCTGGAACAACGACCCCCGCAAACGCACGATCACCCTGCGCCAACTCGGCTCGCACACGTCTGGGCTTGCCGATGCCGAACAAGATCACCTGCCTCACGACAAGCTGACCGGCTGGAAAGGCGACTTCTGGAAACAACTGGAGAAACCCAACGATCCCTTCACCATCGCCCGGCAGCAAACACCAGTCGAGTTTGAGCCGGGGACGAAGTTGCAGTACAGCAATCCCGGAATTGCGATGCTGGGCTATGCCATTACCGCAGCCTCGAAAGATGCGCAGCTGAAAGACATCCGCACGCTGCTCCGCGACCGCATCATGCGGCCAATCGGCGTTGCCGATGGAGAATGGTCGGTTGGCTACGGCAAGACGTTCCAGGTCGATGGCTTACCGCTGGTCGCTGGCTGGGGCGGTGGTAGTTACAGCCCACGAGCCCTGGCTCGCATTGGCCGGCTTTTGCTCCGCGAAGGCGACTGGGACGGCAACCTGATTCTCAGCAAGGAGGCAGTACATCAAATCACGGGCGATGCCGGCCTGCCCGGCCATTGCGGCATGGGTTTCTGGACCAACGCCGATGGACGTTATCCCAAGTTGCCCCGGGACACCTACTACGGGGCCGGGGCTGGCGATCAGCTTCTGATCGTTGTTCCAAGTTTGAACCTGATCGTCGTTCGCACCGGCGAAACGCTTGCCCCCGAACCGAAGAACGCCAAGGATGTGTTTGAAGCTTTTCACGACCAGCGTGTGAAGATTCTCTTCGAGCCGATCGTCGATGCGAGCGGCGATCGACCTGGACAAACCCTTACCGCTCCGTACCCACCCAGCAAGGCGATCGCGGGTATCGCCTGGGCACCCAAGGAAACGATCATCCGCAAAGCCCACGACAGCGATAACTGGCCGCTCACATGGGCCGATGACGACCACCAGTACACGGCCTATGGCGATGGGCGGGGGTTTGAGCCATTCGTGCCGGCGAAGCTGGGGCTCGGTTTCGCTCGAATCGAAGGCGAGCCGCCGGGCTTCCAGGGCATCAACATCCCATCCCCCACCGGCGAACAAGTGGGCAATGGAGCCAGGACGAAAAAGGCCAGCGGTATTCTCTGCATCAAGGGCACGCTCCATCTGTGGGCGCGTAACGCTGGCAACGCCCAACTCGCCTGCTCGAAGGATCACGGCAAAACGTGGGAGTGGGTCGACTGGAAATTCACCACCAGCTTCGGCTGCCCGACGTTTCTCAATTTCGGCAAGGACTACATCGGTACTCGCGACGATTGGGTGTATGTCTACTCGCACGATGCGGACAGCGCCTATCAACCTGCGGATTGCATGGTGCTGGCGCGTGTGCCGAAGGAGAAAATCCTCGAGCGGAACGCCTACGAGTTCTTCAAGGGTCTCGATGAGAAGCAGCAACCGCTCTGGTCGAAAGAGATGGCCGACCGCAGCGCAGTCTTCACCCACACGGGAAGATGCTACCGCTCCGGGATTACATTCAACGCGGCCCTCAAGCGTTACCTGTGGGTACAGATCATTCCGGGAACCGAGGGTAAGAAAGCCGACACGCGCTTTGAGGGCGGCTTCGCCATCTACGATGCCCCAGAGCCGTGGGGACCGTGGACGACGGTTTACTTCACCGAGAAATGGGACGTTGGTCCAGGCGAAACGGCCAGTTTCCCGACCAAGTGGATGAGCGCTGACGGCAAGACCCTCTATCTCGTATTCTCCGGAGATGACCACTTTGCCGTCCGCAAGGCGAGCCTGACTCTTGGCAGTGGGAAGTAGTTGCCACCGAATCAGGCACCCCTCGGCTATGATGTGAACGAGCGGTATGGGACATTAAGGAGACATCACAATGCGACAAATCATGGCCACTCTGCTGGTCAGTGCAGCCCTGAGCGGTACGGCTCTCCTCACCGCAGAGGAGAAGAAGATCGAAGCGAGCGACCGCTCGCAAGTGACGAAGTTCCTCAAGGCTCACCTTTTGGATAAGACCCTCGTCTCGCCGAAAACGACGTCCAAGCAAGACGAGAACCGAATGGAGAGCGACTACGAGGACCAAACCACATTTAACAACTTCACCGAGACAGCGCAGGGGTTCAGCTTCGATATGACCATCGTGAGCAAGGAGATGCGTTACGAATTGGATAAGGATGGTAAGCGAGTCCAGCCTGGTCGCGACCTTAGCGGTACTGAAGTCTACCGCTATGAGATTATCGAGAGGGTCAGCACAAAGAAACTCACCGGCACCGTTTGCATTCTATCCATGACAACCAAAGCTCCGAGTCGCGGCGGAGCCGCAATTCTTGTAACGGGAGTAAAGGTTACAGATGGCAAGCTTTTATGGAATGAGACACTTCCGGGCTATCTGGACTTGATCACCACAGGGGGCAAGTACAAGCCGGGTAGTTGGGATAGCAAAAGCACATTCTCGGTCGTCGAAGGAAAGCTACAACTCGAATCCGAAGTGACGAACTACGACGTTGACCCGGATACGCTGAAGCGAACGCCTACCAAGGACAAGTTCCCGCCTTTCGTGACCAAGGAGATGGAGCCGAAACCGGGCCGTTGAAGTGTCTGTCGTGTGTGCGGCGATTGTCGCGTTGCTTCACAACGCGCTCGTCGAGACCGCAAGGAGAGTGTCGTTGATCGCTCCCGAGGTTGCGCGGATCATCTCCGAGATTCAGTACGCTACCGCGCAAGTGTTTGTGCAGCGCCATATGGTACGGAAGTCGTCGAAGGATTCTGGCACGGCCGCTTCTCACTAATCTGCTGCACTTTAGGTTCCGTTCCGAGGCCGCCCAAGCCTCTCAATTTTCTTCCCGGCACGCGAATTGCACTTTTTCGCTAGCCCCTCTTCACCACTTTTTGGGCCAGCACTCCCCCGCCCCACCCAGGGCTGGACACGGGCTGCGGGTGAGCATGTGATCGATACCAGTGACCCACCACGCGTTCTGTGTGTCGACGACAATCCCGATGTCGCCGACTCAATCGCCGTTCTACTGGAGATCTCGGGGTACGAGGCGCGGGCCTGCTATAACGGGGCATCTGCCCTCGCAAAGGCGGAGATCTTCGCCCCGGACATCTGTTTGATCGACCTGAATATGCCGGGGATGGATGGGGACGTGCTTGCGATCCATCTCCGGGAAGCCGGCCGGCCGCTTTTACTTGCAGCAGTGACTGCGATGAGCAGCGAGGAGAGTTGCCTCAGAATCGCCGCGGCAGGGTTTGATCTTCATTTGGTTAAGCCGGTCGATCCGCGTCGCCTGCTGGCCGCGATTGGCACTCTCTGGCAGGCGCGGCCAAGGGCACGCGGAACAGAGGACGAAGATTAATCGACATTTTTACGCTGGCAGACAGAGTCTGCTTCCGTCTCCCGGTATAATACTATCACGCTTCACGCCACAGATGCCTACGGCACCTCGCGCTTGGCGTCCGCTTAGCCGGACCGCTAACCGCGAGCATCACATGTCTTCTCCCACGCCGGAAAACCGGCTTTTGGCCGCATTGCCCCCGAATGACTTCGACCGCCTCACCGCCCGCATGACCGATGTCACTCTTGGGCACAAAGATCTGGTCTACAAGGCTGGTGACCCAATCGAGTACGTCTACTTCCCTCGATCCGGCGTCGTCTCCGCCGTCATCGTCATGATCGATGGGCAGACAGCCGAGACGGCTGCAATCGGCCGCGAAGGAATGCTTGGAGTTTCCACCTTCCTGGGGGTAGTCCTCAGCACGGAGCAGGTGTTCTGCCAGGTCCACCCGGCCGAATGCCGGAGGTTACCCACCGTCGAATTCGTCACCGAGGTCGCCCAAGGCAGAGCGCTCAGGGACATCGTTTACCGGTATACTCAGGGTACACTCATTGCATCCTCTCGCCAGACCGCCTGCAACGCCCTGCACTCAATCGATGAGCGGTGCGCCCGTTGGCTGCTGACGTGCCACGACCGGGCCGGGACCGATGAGTTCCCACTTACTCACGAGTTCCTCTCCACCATGCTCGGGGTCAGGCGCGCGACGGTGACAGTGACAGCCGGATCGCTACAGAGTGCGGGTCTGATCACCTACCGGCACGGGAAGGTGAAGGTACTCGACCGCCCGGGTCTGGAAGATGTCGCCTGTGAGTGCTATGCCGCTATCCGCGAGGCGTTTGAAATCCCCGCAAATTGACCTGCCTGCCTATTTGGCGAATCCAGCCTGAATTCCCATACTTGGTACGTCTCCGTACCGACTCTCCCATCCGTATCGCTTAACCTCATTTGACACTCATTGACCGACTGCGATGACTTTCCGTCCATGGCACCCCATGTGGGGCTAACCCTCCCGGACGGGATCCGACCAATATGCACACCTCCCTACGGACGAATCAATCCAGTGGACACGACGCCACTATCCGTGCTGGTGGTCGATGACGACCCGGACACGGCCGATAGCCTCACGGACCTCATCACCCTCTACGGGTTTGGTGCCCGGTCGGCATTGAGTGGCGGGGATGCACTGCAGCTGGCCGCTGCCGATCCGCCAGATGTGGTCTTCCTGGACCTCTGGATGCCTGGGATGGACGGATGGGAACTCGCCCGTCAGTTGACGAATGTAGCCAAGCCCCCGATCCTGGTTGCCATCACGGGGTGTGAGACCGAGGACGACCGCCGTCGGTCGAACCTCGCGGGGATCGACCTGCACCTCGTCAAGCCTCTGGAACCGGCCGTCCTGGTCGGAATGCTGAAGCGGTTCGCCCGCGCCCTCACACCTGGGGCAGCCGGGGATAAGACCGCAGGTGAAGTGCGGTCCAGCCGCGAAAACCACTGAAGCGGAAACAAGCCTGGACGCCGCGGCTCGGTCATCTCACTTCTCTTTGGCAGGGGCTCTGCCCTGTCCGATTTCACATTCTGCAAACTCCCCATGTGTGTGAACCATGTCGTCGGAGAGAATCATTGGCGGGAAGTTTCTCTGACGGTTAAAATACCGCCCATCCTGAGTTACTACAAAGGTACGCGGCGTGATTCTCCCTCCTGGAATCACTGGGTTTAGCGTGCGGAAGGGTCACTCAGAGGCCGACCCACAGAGTTTCCGTGCGGACTGTTGGAAAGTTGTCGCTTCTCTACAAGGGCGCGTTGAGGATCGGCAGCAGGTGCTGGATGTCAGGTTCAAGAGTTTCATCACCGAGGTACTCGTGTTCCCGGAGGATGAGATCGCGGTGTTACTCAACAAGTTCCACCCGTGGGTAGGGTTTTGCCAACCACGGGAGCCGGGCAACTGCTGGCTGGAATTTCTGGACAGGGACCAGGTCGCGGCTTTGTTCGCAACGCTTGGCAAGTATCGAGTGCTATCTCGGGCAGAACTGGATCAACCCGTCACCAGGGCGATGTGCGCGGAGTTGAGGTACGCGGAGTTGCAGCAACTCAAATACTGGAGCAAGGGAAGCGAGCGCGGCAAGTTTCGAGTCGGCGAGGTAGTGTTCAATTTCTGGGATTGAGGATGGCTCTCAGCGCGGCGTTCAGAACGCGGAATGCGAAACGAGAGAAAACTTTCCCGAGCTGGAAATGTAGTTCTGTTGAAAGCGGTGAAAGCTGTTGAGTCGTTCGCTTTCAGGAGTGGCCCTGATGGAGTCGTTTGCATTCCACCCCGAACTTTTTGAGTTACGCACCATCGCATTGGAAATGCTCGCCGACCAGGGATTTGTGTGGCTATTCGACTTCGGTTCTGTCGATATCCTGCACGATGTTTGCGGCCTGGAAGTCTGTGGGATACGCGAACAAGAAGATGCCCACACGATCCTGGCCCTGCTTCGCAAAAAGTTCTCCTCGTGGTATCACTCTCGCTTCTACTACAACGACTACAGCGAACGCGATCCGGGCTGGAAGGTCATTATCTCTCGCGATCCCGAGGACTTCGAGGACAAGTGGCAGCGGGTAAGCTGAATCGAGTTGCTCGTCGCGATGGGAGAAGTTGCCGGGTGAGCCACAGGCACCGCGTTAAGGCCGTACTGGTCTCGTTCCTGGTACTTGTATTTCTGCTCACAGTCTTTCCGATCTCGATTTTTATCGCTCGATCTTGGCGGGGTCGGTTCCAGGGATTTGTCGCCCGCATTGCTGCCTTTTTCTGGTCTTCACTGCTCGTCACAATCGGTTGCGGTCTCGCTGGCGGTGTCCCGCTGGCCGCGATCCCATTTGGCGTGACAATCGCATGTTTCGCAATGATACTGGTATGCATCCCCTTGATCATCCTGTTCCGCCGACCGCCTCTTGTTGGGGCTGGCCCGGTTGACTCCCACTTTTTGCAGAAGTGGAATCCAAACCTGTTTGGGTGGGATGATGTCGAGGATGAATACGTTTGGCTGGTGGTCCAGTGTGTTACCCGGCTCGATCCGTGGATGCCGGGCGATGAGCGTGTGCAGGTGCGAGACACAATCCGCCGATTGCTCGATGAGATCGGCACACTTCCGGACTACTACAGACTTGCTCGGGTCACGAGCCTGATGGGTATCGTCCTCCGCAATGGCCGGCTCGACCCGCACCATTGCTACTCCTATCGACCCGCACCACAGGAGTCGGGCGAACGGTTCGGTCTGTTCGTGTTCCTCCACGGTCACGGAACGAACTGTCTGGTTTTACTGCACGCCTTGCGGTCACTCGCTGACCGGATGCGGCTGGTACTGGTCGCGCCTACGTTCGGTTATGGGAACTGGGAAGCACCCGGCGGCGTTGAGGCAATCGACCGGGCGAGGAGATTCGGCCTGGAGGCGTTCGAGGTAAACCCCAGCCGGGTGTTCCTCGCGGGTTTGTCGCAGGGCGGGGCCGGTGTGAGCAGAGCCGCCGCTGCAACTCCCGATCGTTATGCGGGACTGGTGTTCATCTCGGCGACGATGGAATTGTCCGTGATTGACTCAGAGGCTTTTGCGACGGGGTGGAAAGGCAAGCCGGTACTGGTGATCCAAGGGCAACGCGACCGCAATGTAACGCCGCAGTCGGTTGTCGCTGGCGTCGAGACGATGGAAGCTCACAAGGTTCGTGTGACGATGCAATTTCACCCGGAGAGCGGGCACTTCTTGTTCTTCGCAAAGTTAAGTGAAATGGAACGCCAAATCGCCGACTGGATTGGCCAAATCCCAACCTGAACGGATGAAGTGAGAGATCGAAATCTACTCGCTTTCTATTCTGCTACGCCGCTTGACTTGACATGCTGCCAAACGGCAGGTACATTACCATCGGGATATATAACTCGGAGGTTATCTAACAATGCCGACCACTCGGCTTGACGCCACATTCACGGCACTGGCCGATCCGACTCGTCGGGCGATCCTCGCCCGGCTGGCCAAGGGTGAGGCCACTGTGATGGAGCTGGTCGCCCCATTCAAGATGAGCCAGCCAGCCATTTCCAAGCACCTCAAGGTGCTGGAGCGGGCCGGGTTGATATCCCGGGGCCGGGAAGCCCAGAAGCGGCCGTGTCGGATCGAGACCCAGCCGCTTGCGGAAGCCAACCAATGGTTGGAGAGTTACCGCCAACTCTGGGAGGCCAATTTCGACCGACTCGATGACCTGTTGGATGAGCTGAAGAAGAAACCCAAAAAAAGCTAACGGAGCCCGATGATGAAGAACTCTTTGAAGATCACAACCCCCACCGACCGTGAAATTGTGATTACCCGCATGTTCAATGCGCCTCGAGAACTGGTCTGGGACACGATGTCCAAGCCCGAGTTGCTCAAGCGTTGGCTATTTGCACCACCGGGTTGGGAAATGACGGTTTGCGAAGATGACCCACGCGTTGGCGGGAGGTTCCGCTGGGCCTGGAACGGTCCAGACGGTCCTGTAATGTCCATGACCGGTGTATACCGCGAGATCGTCCCGCCTGAACGAGCCGTTCGCACCGAGACGTTTGAGTTCGGCTGCGTACCACAAAGTGGTGAGCAACTGGCGACACTCGTTCTCACCGAGCAGGGTGAGAAGACATTGCTCACACTCACCGTTCTTTATCCATCAAAGGAGGCTCGCGACGGGGCCATTGCCTCTGGCATGGAACGTGGCTTGGGCGCTGGGTATGACCGGCTGGACGAACTGCTAAAATTGAGCCCAGGCCATCGGCTTTCAGCCTTCGACCTGGGCTGACAGAAGCGGCCCTTCAGGCCGCGAAATACCGAGCCTGAAGGGCTCGTTCAAATAGCCCAGGTCGAAGGCCTGGGCTTATTTTCAATCGCCTTATTATGTCGCGGCTGGCGGATTGTCGGCAGGTGGGGTCTCGGTTGGCGGGGTTGGTGCTGGCGCAGGTTCCGGCACAGTTGGAGCAATCGCGGTCGGGGCAAATGGAGCAGGAGCCGTGATCGGCTTCTTCTCTTTCTGTACCTTCTTCTCATCCGCTTTGAGCAATTCGATCACGGCCGTTACACCAGCATCCCCGAGCCGTCGATAGTGTTGTTTCAGAACCCGAGTATAGCCACCCGGTCGATTGGCATAGCGAGGCCCGAGTTCCCGGAACAGCTTCTTCAGAAGCGTATCGCCGGTCGATGTATCGTTCTTGTCCCAGATGCCGGTTCCGTGCGTTGGGCCAAGAAGTGACATTGCCTGGCGGCGATAGTGCAAAGCCTGAATCGCAGCTTTTTTCTCTTCGGCTTCGCCCTTGCCCTTAGCCTCGACGGTAACCGCGTTCGCCTTCTTGGCGAAGGTAATCAACCGCTCGACAAACGGGCGAAGTTCCTTCGCCTTGGCGACGGTGGTCACGATGCTTTCGTGTGTGATCAGGGCGCGGGACAGATTCCGGAACAGACTCCGGCGATGGGCGGCGTTCCGGTTCAGGTGCCGCCCGGCTTTACGATGGCGCATGTGGACCTCAGAGGGTCAAGGTGAGGGATCAGGAGTCGGATAAGAACCCCACGCCGTGCCAGGGGTCGTGGGGGATATCTCTTAGTTGAGAGTGGAGAGTGGAGAGTTGAAAGCGAAGTAATTGCGGTCGTGCCTTTATCTCTTCGCTTTCAACTCTCCACTCTCCACTCTCAACTCTTTCACGTTCGTCTCGGTGGTATCCGCATTCCGAGGCTCAGGCCGCGCTCCTTGAGCTTGGCCTCCACCTCGCGGAGTGTCGTTTCCCCGAAGTTACGCACTTCGAGGAGTTCGTCCGGGGACCGCAGAACCAGTTCTCGGACGGAGTTGATGCCTTCGGTTTCGAGGCAGTTCGTCGCCCGCACCGACAGTTCCAGTTCGGCCAGGCTCATGTTCAGCTTGCGCTCCAGATCGGCATCGACCGTGTCCTTGACTCCGATCGACCCACCGATCTCGATCGATTCCTCCAGGGGAACCTCTGGCCCCGGCTCCGTGTACTGCACGAACGGGTTCAGGTGCTTCCGGAGAATCTTGGCAGCTTCCACCAGGGCCATCTGCGGCCCGATGGTGCCATTCGTCCAGATTTCCATCACCAGTCGGTCGTAGTTCGTCTTTTGACCGACGCGGGTTTCCTCGATGTCGTACTTCACCCGGACAACGGGCGAGAACGAGCTATCGACGGGGATCACCCCGATCTCGCGCTCTTTCCCGGCGTTGTCCTCGGCTGTCCGATATCCCCGGCCGTTCTCGACCGTCATTTCCAGAACGAACGAAACATCGCTGCTCAGGGTTGCAAGGTGGTGTTCCGGGTTGATGATCTGGATTGTCTCATCGTGCTGAACATCGACCCCGCGGACAGCCCCCGGCTCGTGCTTCTGAATCCGGATGACCTTCGGCTGGTCGGACAGGTTCTTCACCACGAGGCTTTTGACGTTCAGAATGATGTCCGTCACGTCTTCGACCACGCCAGTGATGGTCGAAACCTCGTGCTGCACGCCCTGGATTTTAACCTTGGTGATCGCGCTGCCTTCCAGACTGGACAGGAGAATCCGCCGGAGACTGTTGCCGATCGTCATGCCGAATCCACGCTCGAACGGCTCGACGTGGAACTTACCATACATATCGGTCAGAGTGGCCCGGTCGGAATGAACCCGGCTCGGCAACTCCAACCCACGCCAACGAACTCGCATATTGAAACCCTCCACCGTCGGCTTTCCGCCCTCCCGAGGTACGACCGCATCGGGAGGACGAACCAGACGGCAATCTGTCGAACGAAACAAAAATCTGGCGGTCGCACAGCCAGACACAGAGGCAAGTGGCCAGTTTCAACCGGCCTACTCACTATCCAATAACAGGTCCGGCAAACCAGCCTTACGGAGTTGGTAGACCTGGACCTGCGACAACTCAGCGCACGGGTCAAATCGAACCGACCCTCGCGGGTAGAATCCAGCTAGAAGGCGATCTCGAACCAAGTCCTGCAATCGCTTTGCCTCGACGTTGATGCCAGTAGATCCGGTCTCAAGCCACGGCCCACCGAGTCTCCAATAGATCAACAGCGCGGTGGCGAATTCGGTACGAGAACTATCGACGATTACCCAAATCGAAGCTAGTCCGTCATCCCAATTGTAGCGAGTGACCCACTCGTGCAATTGGACTGAATCCATCGGTGCGACTCCGCAGCTTCTCATGTGCCGCCCTTACAGGGCTTGTCGCTGGTTTGGCTTCCTCGACCCGGGGCGTTGCCCCGGGCTGGTATGTTACGGCCCCTTCGGGGCAAAGATTCTCCTTAGTTCATTGTTCGTCTCATCGGGGCACTTCAGACATTCAGGCTTTAGCCCCGAAGGGGCTGCAACATACCAGCCCAGGGCAACGCCCTGGGAAGGCAACCCCGCAGGACGACCAGCCCTGAAAGGGCGTAACAACCTTTCCTGTTTCTTATCGCGTTGCAATTTCAATGATGAGCTGCTCACGAATATCGGTGATTCGCTCATCCACATCCTGGCGGTTCGGGAGCCGGGTCATGCGGCCCTCGGGTTGCTCCTGACCACCGGTCAGTTCGAGGAAGTCGGGAATGCGGACGATGTTTTTCTGGAGCGATTCGCGAGCCAGCTTGATGCTGCTCTCCCGAGTCTTCACTTTGATCGTGTCGCCGGGTTTGACGAGCATGCTTGGGATGTCGCACTTCTTGCCGTTCACGAGAACGTGCCCGTGCCCAACAAGCTGACGGGCTGCTGTCCGGCTGATCGCGAACCCGAGCCGGTGAACGACGTTATCCAAACGACGCTCCAGAATCGAGAGCAACTGTTCGCCGGTGTTTTCGGGTGAGCGGGTCGCCAGCGCGTAAAAACGCCGGAATTGGGCTTCGTACAGACCGTAGAACCGCTTGAGTTTCTGCTTTTCCCGAAGCCGCAGCCCATACTCGGACTGTTTGCCGCGGCGTTGGCCGTGCATACCGGGTGGTGGCTTTTCTTTGTCGATTGGGCACTTGTTGCCGAAGCACCGTTCGCCTTTGAGGAACAGTTTCATCTGTTCCCGTCGGCACATTTTACAGACCGGATCAAGATTCCTTGCCATGATGAGTTTAGGAGCCAGAAGTCAGGGGTCAGTTGGCGACAAAAATGTCAGCCGTAAATGGCACGGTCGGTATTTATTGGAGTGGCTCCCCGGCGAACCCCAGAGTCGTGATGGGGAGGGACACAACAACGTCGAGGTTATCTCTTCCAGGGTGCGTTGCGAGCCCTGGGTTTTGAGATACCAAAGCCCAGGGTTCGCGTTGCGACCCTGGGCTAGGATTGACCTCTGACCGAACGCGCGCAAAACCAAAATCACACTCGCCGCTTCTTCGGCGGCCGGCAACCATTGTGGGGCAGCGGCGTAACGTCTTCGATTGCCTTGACGTTCAACCCGGCGGCCTGAAGCGCGGTCACCGCGGACTCGCGGCCAGCGCCCGGCCCCTTCACCCGCACTTCGAGTTCCTTCACTCCGAACTTGGCTGCCTTGCCGGCGCATTCCTCAGCGGCTCGCTGGGCCGCGAACGGGGTGCTTTTGCGGCTCCCCTTGAAACCCACCGCACCGCCCGACGAGTGACACAGGGTATCGCCGTTGGTATCGGTGATGGTCACGATGGTGTTGTTGAACGTCGATTGCACGTGGGCAATGCCCCGGCTGACGTTGCGGCGAGCCTTTTTCTTTTTGGACTTGGCCATTGTTTCTTTGCTGTGGATTGTGGATTGTTGGTTGTGGATTGTCGATTATCGTTTGGAATGGCCGGGATTTCAAAACCCTTGGCTCTCTTCCAATCAACAACCAACAATCAACAACTCACACTTATCGAAGATCCTTCACGCCCTTCTTACCGGCAACCGTCTTCCGTACACCCTTGCGGGTACGGGCATTTGTCTTCGAGCGCTGACCGCGGCACGGCAGGTTTTTGCGGTGTCGTTCGCCGCGATAGCACTTGATTTCCTTGAGCCGCGCGATGTTCGACCCTTCTTGCCGGCGGAGCGGCCCCTCAACGAGGTACTCCTTGTCGAGCAACGTGGCGATCTGGGCGATTTCAGCGTCCGAGAGTTCCTTGGCTCGACGTTGTGGGTCGATGTTCAGTTTCTCGCACACTTCGATGGCCGTAGTCGCTCCGAGCCCGCGGATGTACCGCAGGGAGATATGGGTCGGCTTGTCCGGCGGGATGTCAACGCCTTGGATACGGGGCATAGGTCTCGCTCAGTCGAAGTCAGGAGTGGGGGCAAACTCCTTAGCCTTGTCGTTGTTTATGGCGGGGATCTTCGCAGATGATCCGCACAACGCCCTTGCGCCGAATCAGCTTGCATTTTTCGCAGATCCGACGCACGCTGGATCGCACCTTCATGATCCACCCATTCGCAAACATCAGAGTACAGGTAAAACTTCAGGATAGCCGCCCCCGCAAAATCGACAAGCCCCGCGCCGGAATTCTGGCGGTTGCGGTTGGTCGAGGTGTTCGGTTGACCAGCTTACTTTGTAGTCAGCTCCGCCCACGCGTGGGCAGACTGTCAAGTGCTCACTCGCCAATTATGTCATTGGCGTCAGCTCCGCCCACGCGTGGGCAGACTGTCGGCAGTCCGGGTGCGTTGAGTTGAGGGTGTCAGGAGTGTCTGCCAACGTTGTCGGCGGTGTCAGTAATCTCACAAGATTGCGAGGATGTGTTTTGCCACCTTAACAAGGTGTTTTCGATCCCAATCACAGATTCATACACCAGTCTCTGTCACAAATTGTCATGTGTCACAGCCCCTCCAGACACGACCATTGATCGTAAATAATCACTTAAATCATAAACAAACTCGTGATTTGTGCAGGTTGACCGCCAGCGCTCAGATCTTCCCTCAGTAAACGCCGGGGATGAGCCGCCACGTCCGGCTGCGGTAAGCCGCATACTCATCGCCAAATTGCGACGCCAGTAATCTCTCCTCGGCGTGGATGCGTGCAATGAGGGGTGGGAGGAGGAACGCAGCGAGCAGGACGCCGACCCATGAGTTAAAGGCCAGGCCCCAGCCGAGCGTGCTGATGAGAAGTCCCAAATAACTCGGGTGGCGGATGTCGCGATAGATCCCACCGGTCACGAGCGTGTGATCCGGCTGGATTGCTACCAGCCCACTGAACCGATTGCCCAAGACAAGACTGGCCAGAGCCGGAGCGCGCCGCCGACAGCGAACAAGACAACCCCGACCCACCGGACCGAGGCACCATCGATGACCCAGAATCCCTCTCGATCCGCGCAGGCCGGGAGGTACGCGGAGAAAAGGCCAACGACGAAAAAGACCGGAAGCACCCAGCGGTTGCCCCGGTCTTCCCGCACTCCGGGGCTCAGGCTACCACCGGCTAAGGCGGCCACCGCCGTCAGCGCGAGAGTCACGGCCGCGAGCGCGGTGAGGGCAAGATCGGAGAAGAAGGCCGTGAATCCACCTCGGCCCAGAACGGCCAGGCCAATATATGCGGCCAAGCCGAGAAGCATTCCGGCGAGTTTCAGAACCGTTTTCACCTTCACCGCACCTTAACCCGGCGATGTGCCCCTCGATCTGTCATCATTCTACCGCTTATGCTCGTTACTTCTTCTTCCCGCTATATTTGGGCGGTTCGGGGTCGCTCACGATCTTGAGCAACTCGATCACGATGTCGTCGCTCGTTTTGCCTTCGGCCTGAGCCTGGAAGTTCGCGCTGACCCGGTGACGCAACACCGGAATCGCTGCTTTCTTCACATCGTCAATCGCCACGCTCGGGCGACCCTCCATCGCCGCGAAAGCCTGCCCGGCCTGAGCCAGAAAGATTCCTGCCCGTGGCCCCGCGCCCCAGTCCACCAAACGCTTGATTACGTCCGGAGCGCTCGGATCCTTCGGTCGTGTTGCTCGAACCAGCTTTACAATAAATTCATTGACGAACTGTGGCACCTCGATCTTCTTCACGAGCTTCTGCCAGGCGCTGATTCGCTCTCCGGTCAGCACTTTCGTCAGTTCGGGCTTATCGCCGCGGGTACTCATGGACACGATCTGCCGTTCGTCCTCGGCAGAGGGATAGTCCACCTTGATATTGAACATGAAGCGGTCGAGTTGAGCCTCGGGTAGTGGATATGTCCCTTCCTGTTCGATCGGGTTCTGGGTCGCGATGACAAAGAATGGCTCGGGAAGCTTCATCGTGTCCTGGCCAGACGTCACCTGGCGCTCCTGCATGGCTTCGAGGAGAGCAGCTTGCGTTTTGGGAGGCGTTCGATTGATTTCGTCCGCGAGAACGATGTTTGCGAAGATCGGTCCCCGGACGAACCGAAACTCCCGCTTCCCATCGGACAGTTCTTCCAACACCATCGTGCCGGTGATGTCGGAGGGCATGAGGTCCGGTGTGAATTGAATTCGCTTGAACGCCACATTCAGGATTTGAGAAACGGAGCTGACCATCAGCGTCTTGGCCAGTCCCGGAACACCAACGAGCAGGCAATGCCCGCGGGTGAAGATGGCAGCGAGTACTTGCTCGATCACCTCGGATTGTCCCACAACCACCCGATGCAGTTGTTCGAGCATGGCCGTGCGATCCGCAGAGAACTGATTCAAGTATTCCGTAAAGCGGTCGGTGGACACCGGCGGCCCTCGTGTTTGAGCGGGGGGGGAATGCAGCTTTCCCATTTTACCGAATCTTTGTCGTTGGTCATTCGGACAGAGGTGAATTGCAGGAGACAAACGAGCCGGAGGCGTCGGCGACGGGTGGTGTTTGATAGAGATGAACGAGCCGGAAGCGTGAGCGACGGGTGTTTGTAACGAGCCGGAAGCGTGAGCGACGGTCAAACAAACACCCCGTCGCTCACGCTTCCGGCTCGTTCCGCAATAATCAGGGCTTCTTGAACTCGCTATCGTCGATCTTCACAAGGAGTTGCACATCCGACAAGTGGTCACTGGTTGGGAGCCAGTTCGGTTGTCGTGTCTTTGGCAGGCGTCGCTCTCGCGCTGACGACCAGCGCGGCAAGGAGTCCCACGACGACTGCCAGTCCGAGGATGAGCAATTGCCAGCGGCGAACAAGCCACCAGGGTATCGCCGCATTTGTCGTCTGCGCGACTACTTTCCGAGGTTTGCGTGAGGGGGATGTGTCGAACGCGAGAGGTGGGAGTGAAGGTTCCGAAACGATATCCTCTTCCCCGGTATCCTGGACGGGTGGCTTGCTAACGATGTCCCCTTCCCCGGTATCCTGGACGGGTGGCTCGCTAACGATATCCTCTTCCCCGGTATCCTGGACGGGTGGCTCGCTAACGATGTCCCCTTCACCGGTATTCTGGACAGGTGGCATGCCTGGGTCGGGCTCTGTTGGGGGCAGTGCCAGCGCCATCGGTGGATCAGGAATCGCCCAGCCAGCCAGTTCGGCCGCCACCTCGGCGGCGGTCTGGTAGCGATTGGCCGGATCTTGCGCTGTCATTCGCCGCAATACGGCCATCAAACGCGAATAGTCCGTCGGGTCGGACAACTGCGACTGGTCAACTATCCCAACGCAGGGGACGGGGGGACGGCCAGCCAACGCCAGGTAGAATGTCGCGCCAAGCGAATAGACATCGGCCCGCGCATCCACGGCGTGGCTGTCCAGCGCCTGCTCCGGGGCGACATAGGCCAAGTTCCCGATGGTGGCACCTCGGGTCAGGTCGATGTCGCCATCGTCGGCCAGGGCGAGGCCCAGATCGAGTACCTTGACAACCCCCGACCGGTCGATCATGAGGTTGCTCGGTTTAATGTCCCGGTGGATCAACCCCGCCTCGTGGGCATGCTGCACTCCCATCGCTGCCTGACGCAGATAGTCGGCAGCTTTCAGCGGAGGGAGCGGCCCCTCGGCAAGAATCAACTCTTTCAGACTCTGCCCATCGATGTATTCCATCACCAGGTAATGCAACCCGTCCGCGCACCCGACATCCAGGGCGTGGACCACGTTTGGATGATTAAGGGCAGCGGCAGCACGGGCCTCCCGAAGGAAGCGTTCGAGGGCCACCTCGTCGCGCGCCCGCCGGCCCTGGAGTATTTTCACAGCTACCCGTCGGCGCATGTCCCGGTGTTCACAGAGGTAAACCACCCCCATGCTCCCGTTGCCGATACGCGACAGCACCTTGTACGGCCCAACGAAGAACGGGCGCGACTTGCCGGCCAGGAGCAGTCCCACCTGGAAGGAGGTGAGCCGCCCATCCATGACTAACCAGTTGGCTACCCGATCCGGGGGGCTTGGGTCTGCCGCCGACCGGAAGCGGTAAGTATCGAGTTCTTTCTCTTGGAGAAGTCCGCTTTTCTCAACAACGGCCAGGAAATCGTCTGCATTTACTGGAGGAGGCATACAGGCTCTCGGGGGCTCAGGGCGAGCGGTCTGAAACCCATATCCGAAAAGATAGCTCGTCCCCGGACTGATGCGCGAATAATCGGTGGAGGGTTTGCTCCCGCGCGATTGTTCCTGCACCACCCGAATTGTGACCGCTTTTCACTCTCAACCTCCGCCCAGTCTCCCTGCCATTTCCCACCCGATATGGACCCACGAAAAAACCGGCATTTCCCTGCGGATGAAATCCGCTGAGGAATGCCGGGAACCCAATAACCTCTGATAACCCGTGATCGACCTCGAGAATTCACCCGATCACTTCTTGAACTCGCCGTCATCAACCTTCTCAAGGAGTTGCACTTCAGACATTTCGATCTCCAGGAACGTTTTGGTGTCGTGTTTGATAATCACCTTTTTGGGGACCGAGATGCCGTCCTGGTTCTTCTGATACTCCTTGATGATTCGTTCCTCGTTGATCTCGTTTTGCGTGAAGGGATCGGTGGAGCGATATTCGAGTTTGGTGAGCAGGTTGGTTTCCTTGTCGAAGTAGAGATTGACATCCTTCTGTCCCTTGGCGACGACGCGAATGCCGACCACTGGTTTACCCTCTACCTTATCCTCCCCGATCAGACTCAGTTCGTAACCCTTCTCATTGATGAGGGGCACGAGTTTGCCGATCTTGAGCATGTGTCCAACGCCTTTTATCGCATCTTTCGTCTTGTCATCGAGATCGACAGCCTTGCCATTCGCCTCAATGGTGCATTTGTCGCCATTCACCAGGGTCACCACGCTGATGGTCTGGCCCGCGACCTTCAGCTCGATCGATTCCTTGAATTTATCCGGCAGCATGTGAGCGGATTCTTGTGTGAAATCGACCTCTCCCGCGCCTGGGATCGTGATTTTGCCTTTGCCGCTCGATCTGCCGGCCTTGTTCTTGGTCAACACTTCTTCGCCGCCGTGGGCTTTGATGGCCCTGACGATCACATCTTTCGGCTCATCGGCAGCCCGAACATAGGTTCCGAAGGCGAGCAGGCCAACGGTGGACAGCATGGCGAGCGGACGGAACATGATGGTTCTCCAACGTCAGTAAACGATCGCGATTGAACCGGTTCAACCGCGCTCCCTTACCAATCAAAAAGTAGAGGCGTATTGGGCGACATCACCCTATTCGGGACTCGAAGCCAACTATTTCTCGTTCGGGCTGGAAACGTCGCCCGACCGAGGATGTTTCACGAAAAAACCGGCAGAAGACCCAGGCAGTGGCACCCGGGTGATCCAGAGAATGGCCGCAAAAAAGCACAAAATGCACAAAAGGGAAGAGAAAAGATTGTTGACAGGCGGAAGAGGATCGAGAGTTTCTCTAATAGGGTGTTTTTTTGTCAAAACTCTCGTGTTCTTCTTCGGTCTTCCTTTTGTGCATTTTGTGCTTTTTTGCGGCCAATCATACTCTGATACCTCGCTATCGACCTTGAGGATTCACCCAAAATGGCAAGGGATGTCCAGCCAATCCCGCGAAGAGATTTTCGATCGAAAGTTCCGCCATTCGTCGGCGGGTCTGTGCGGTGGCGCTTCCGAGGTGTGGAGTAATGATGATGTTGTCCAGTTTCAAGAGTGGATGATTGCGTGGGAGAGGTTCCGGATCGGTCACATCGAGTGCTGCCGCGTGAATTTGCTGGGCGCTGAGAGCCTCCGTGAGCGCTACGGCATCCACGACTGCCCCGCGAGCCACATTCACCAGCGAGGCAGTCGGCTTCATCCTCGCCAGTTCTGCTCGTCCGATGAGTCCCCGCGTTTCGGATGTTAGTGGTACGGTGAGTACCACGTAGTCCGCTGTAGCGAGGAGTTCGTCCTGCGAGACGTACCGCACGCCAAGCGCGGACTCCGCGGATGGTTTGCGGTTCCGATTGTGGTATAGCACCGTCATGTCGAAGCCGCGGGCTCGCCTGGCGACTTGCTCCCCAATTCGACCCAGCCCGATGATACCCAGCGTGCTGCCGTGAATCTCGCGGCCAAGTATGAGGGAAGGATCGTACCGAAGGAACTCCGGGCCGCGAGCATAGCGGTCGCCCTCGACTACTCGTCGGCCAACCGCCAGGATCAGGGCGAACGCGAGATCCGCTGTTGCGCCATCCAGAATGCCGGGTGTGTTGCCGACTGGAATGCCACGTGCAGTTGCCGCGGCGACATCGATGTGATCGACACCAACCCCGAAGTTGCTGATGACACGAACGCCGCGGAGGTGATCGAGCATCGTTGCATCCACGGTTGGGTGACCGTAGGTGTAGACAGCATCAATGTGTCCCGGATCGGGTTGGCGAGCGGTCTCCCAGGGAAGGAGATCGCATTTGCCGCCCAGCAATTCCAGCACGACATCCGAAACGGGCAGGTCGGCGAGGACGCGAGGACGAGAAAGTGGATCGGTAGGCATGGTTGTGGGGCAGATTGAGGGTGAGAATCGCCGGGATTGATCGCCGGGTTATAATAGTCGCAGAACGTAACCGAGTCTGGAACGAAGACAGGATGTGTCGGATGTCCAAGCAAGTCCGTTGCCCTTGCGGGGGCACATCTGTGTGCAAGTTATGTGAAGGTCGGGGAGTTTACTCCTACGACCCCGGCCCCCGTGGCTGGATCCCATTCACTTGCCCAACTTGTGAGGGCAAGGGCGTTCTTGAGAAATCGGGCGAGACAGCAGAGGAGTGCCCGACGTGCCACAGAGCTGGTAACGTGGACCCCGCCAACCCACCCGTCAGTATGTTCGCAAAGGTCCGGAAGATGTTTTTTGGGGGGTGAGTGAACACCCCATCGCTAACGCTCCGGGTTTGCCCGGAAAGCGAAAGGCCTCACCGTCCGGGCGAACCCGGAGCGTTGGTTTTGAAGTTACGCTTTTATGGTTGTAATGCGAGAGCACCGATACAAGCCCGAATCGCCAGTTTTGAAGTATAATCGTTCAACAAAGCGCGCAACTTCAAAGCTGGCGCTTCGGGCTTGTGTCAGAGTTGCCAGTGCCAAGCATAGGTGTGGCACGTCATGGCCGCTCGGCGGTCCAAACGGACTCCAGGGTCAGGCCCGTATCGATACCGTTCCTGATGAGCGTCGTTACTAGCCCAGGCCCGACGAATCGCCGCGGTGGGATATCTCCAGACGTCTTCGGTTCGGCCCCAACCCGACCTGTCACCGCCCCCGTCTGTCGGTCTACCAGCAGGTGTCCGCAAATCAGCCAGCCCGACCCGTTCGGCAACCACTGGATGCAGCGCGGTCCGCCCTCGAACCAGAGAGAGTCGATGTTCTTCATCTCGTAGCCGAGAGAGTGCGTTGTCAGTCGCTTTCCGGTCGTCGCATCGAACACCAGTATCTTGGCCCACAAGTCTGGTTTCTTTCCGAGATGCCACAGTATTGCGAACTCCTTGCCGTCCGGCGAAAATGTAATCCCGGCTGCTTGTCCGTGCGGCTCGCTCTTGGGCTGAAATATCACGTCGCCGGCCACCTTCCCTGTGGTCAGGTCGAAGATCACCAACCGATAGCCGATCACCGTCTGCACTTGCTGGAAGACCAGATACCGCCCGCCGCTGCTCAACGCGCCCCATTTGGGGCCGTATACAAGGTCGTAGGAAAATTCGGACACCAACTCTCCAGTCCGGATGTCCCACACCTTGTAGTCGGTCCTCTCCTGGGGGTCCGGAAGCTGGTTTTCGTGCGTCATGGTCAGCAGCCGGTCGGGACCGATGAATTCGATCGGGGAAGCGAACTCCTTGCCGTGCCCGGCCACGATTCGCCGGATGGATCGACCGGTCGTGGTTTCGACAACGTCAATGGTGAAATTGGAAGGCAAGTTGGTCACACGTCCGGCCACATACTTTCCGTCCGGGGCGAGTGCGAACCGTTCTCCGAGGCCAGTTTTCGCAAGGAATGGCGTGGTGGCCGGACGCCCCGTTCGCAAGTCGTATACCAGGGTCAGCCCTTCCACCTCCGGCCTGCCCATCGGTTGTTTGGGGCTGACCGCGACGAAGGGGCTTGATAAGGCGGGGAAAACGACAGTTTTATAAAGGAACCCGAGCGGTATTGCGCCCCACGACGCAGCCGGACCTTCCGAGGGAGCGGGTACAGGGTCGAGAGCGGCCGTCCACGGGATCGCCACATCGGGAAGTTCCTGTGTCTGATTCTGATAGTAATACCCCTCCGTGGTGGAGTCCGGTCCCTTTTCCCAGACAATAACGGCCCGGAGAGCCCAGGTGCGGGTGTTGGGGTCTGCATCGGTCGTCACCGGCCGCAGCGCCCTGAGTACCTCCTCCCGACGGGCCGGGTCTTGCTTGGTGGTTGTCAGGACCATTGCCCCTCGCGCCCGAGCGACAGGGTCGGGCGAACGAAGTTCCGCGATCGCAGTTGTGATTATGTCCGGGAAGAGAGGATTGTTGGGTTGCGGCCTGGCGTTGTCGTTTCGGATGGCCCCACCGGGGTTGTTCTGCATGAACCCGTTCGGAACGGCCGGACCTTCCGGTCCGGCATCCGCCGCGGCGAATGGCTTCGCATCGTTCCGCGCGTTCGGACCCTGGAACGCAAAGATCGACAGCACGATGGCGAACACAGGAGTGAGGACGGCTGCTGTTCCTGCCCCGACGAGCCACCAGGTGGCCCGGGTCCGAAAGTGCCCGACCAACTTGGCCTCGCTCCGGTCGGACACGATGAACGGCTGCTTCCCTCGAATGAACTCCGGTTCGCCGCGACGGCTCATCTCGACATCACCGATCACAAACAGCTTGTTCCCCTCCTCAATCACGGTCTCCGTGTACCTCAATCCCTTGTTGAACAGTAACCCCTTGGTGGAGAATCCGTACCGCCGGGACAGGGTCCGTTGGAGGTGTGCTGGGCAGTTCTGAAATGTCCCGGATGTGGAATGGGCCGATGGGTTGAGGACCGTCTCGGCATCGAGCAGATCGACTCGGGCCTCGCCGGTCTTGTCCCGGATTGCACATCGAATCGCCTGCCGGTCGGTGATGACCGTCTCCCAGTACGTCTCGGTTCGGGTGCCAGTCTGGAAGCCGCCTCGAGAGCCGGGCCGGGAGGTGGTGGTCGTGACGGTGCGCGTCCTCAGTTCATCCACCTGGAAGGTGTAGAACACGCACTCGGTCTGGGTCATCGGGCTGACGAGCGGTTCTTCCAGGGCAACCACGCGGCCAGACGACTTCCAGTAACCATCGTCGAGGTCGCCAACGTCGGCTGTCCGGGCCGACTCGATGGCCGCGATCTTCGTGCGTGCCCGCCAGGCGAGGAAGAGGCAGATACCGAATGCAACGCAGCCAATCAGAAGGATGACACCGATGATGGCTATTGGGATGAAGGCAAACTGATTCACTGCGGTCGCTCCGCACGCGGGACGAAATGCGCGAAAAATGATTGTAGCTTTAGAGCGGCGACTCAGGAAGTGAATTCAGGCCACCTGCCACCTGCGATGGTGCGGCCATTTTTCCACGTGCCAATATCGTATTAAGTATGTATTATCTATAATACAAATACATTAACAATAATCAAATATAGGTTCAAAAAGTGGTCGATTCTGCAAAACAAAGCTAAATTATTAGAATTCGGACAAAGTGTGACCAAAATTGAGGTTACAGCGACATATTAGCGGCAGCTTGAGCTTTTTTCGCCACTTTTTGACGACTGAATGGAACGCGGTAGTTAGTGGGTCACGGAGATGGGAATTCGGTCCAGTTCTCGATGTATTGCCGCACGATCGGGAATTCGGTGGCTTTCGATTCGAGCAACTCCTTGGCCTTCGCAATCAACTCGGCTTCCTGCTCCAGATTGATGTCGCCCGTCAGGATGCGCGTGCGAAGGAATACGAAGTACGTGTCGAGTGTGTCGCAGAGGCAATAATCGTTGATCTCCTGGAATTTTCCTTCGAGATGCATTTGATACACTTGCTCGCCCGATATTCCCATTTTCCCGGGCTTCCCGAGCAGCTTTGCGAGCAGATCGAGACCGCCCGCCATCCGACACGCCCCGAAGTTGGTCATCCAGTCGCACAAGTCGATGGGTCCGTTGAACCGATTGCGGCTGTTCTGGTAGTAGTCCCGAGCCGAGTAGCCGTAACGGAACGCCGCGAGTTCCAGAAGGGGCATGTCGAACGACCGCCCGTTGAACGTAATCAGTTTGGCTTTGTAGCACGATACGCCGAGCCAGAACTTCTTGACGATCTCGCGGGGTCGGAAGTGAGGTACATCGAGGCAGGCCAGCGATTGCAAGGTGAAATCGGCACCCACGCGAAGCACGCACACGGCAACCGGCACCTGGAAGGTGACGGGAAGGAAGTCCGAGCCGTTCCAGTTTGTCTCGCGCGCTTCGGTGCGTGCCCGTTCGATGGCCTCTTCTGGGCTTAGATTGTCGCCCGCGTATTTGACGGCCGACAAAAGCCGACCGTCCGGGATGCTTTCGGTATCCACCACCAAAAACGCAGTGCGGGTTGCCGCGTCCGGTGAGGCGGAGCGGGTGTAAGTATCGGCAAGGGCCATCCGCGAAGCCTCCTCACTCCTGAACGGGTGGATATCCCGAGACAGAATGATCCACTCTAAACTGTCGTCGGTTCAAGCGGCTCGGTCAACCACAATGCGACGGAATCGTCGGTATCGGTCGCAGAGGGCGGGGAAACCGTGCCGTCGAGGTGGACTGTGCGGGCGGTAGGACTGACCGTATCTTCTCCGCATGACCACACCCACCACCGATGCCGTGATATCCGACTCCAAGCCCTCAGCTTCACCCAGGTCCGCGATGTTCATCGTGTTCCTGGTGGTGTTCATCGATCTTCTTGGATTTGGAATCGTTCTGCCGCTTCTGCCGCGTTACTCCACAACCTATATGGGAGTTCTTCCCGAGTCACTCCGGGGAGCGGCTCTGGGAATCCTGTTTAGTATTTTTTCGCTGATGCAGTTCGTGTTCAGCCCGATGTGGGGTCGAATGTCGGATCGCATCGGACGTCGACCGGTGCTGCTCATCGGACTGGCCGGGTCGGTGGTGTTCTATGGGCTGTTCGGCATAGCATCAAACATTTCGTCAGAACTGTCCTGGTTGGCTCTTGGGTTGTTGTTTCTCTCGCGCCTCGGAGCAGGCGTTGCCGGGGCCAGTGTGAGTTCCGCCGCTGCCGTCATCGCCGACTGCACGACGCCAGAAAAGCGAGCCAGGGGAATGGCCCTCATCGGCGCAGCGTTCGGCATTGGATTCACATTTGGTCCCCTGATCGGGTACCTGGGCCTCACGATGTTCGATCAGGCTCACTGGGCACCGGGCGCAATGGCATCGTTGTTGTCGTTTGGTGCGCTCTTGCTGGCGATCAGATTGCTGCCCGAAACCCGGAGACCGGGAACTGCTCCGGCCAACAAGGTATTGTTCAGCCTCAACCGGACGATGGAGGTTCTGCGGATGCCGACCATCGGCGCACTGGTGCTGATTTACTTCCTCGTGATCTTTGCGTTCGCTAACTTCGAGGGAACGCTGTCCATGTTCACGGCGTCTGCGTTCAATCTCAACGATGAGGATAACTTCCTGGTCTTTTCTTATGTCGGGCTTGTGCTGATGGTCGCGCAGGGCGGATTCTACCGCCGATTCGCAGGGAAGGCATCGGAGGAGCGCTTGCTCAGTATCGGGATTGGGATGATGTTCTTGGGGCTGGCGGGACTCGCGGCGGTTGCGTGGATGGCAGGTGAAGGCAAGGACGCCGCAGGGCTCCAGGTCTCGTTCTACTGCTCGCTGGCGGCTGCGGTGTTTGGATTTGCGTTCGTTAACCCATCGGTGTCCGCGCTGGTGTCGAAGCGGAGCGACCCCGGCCGTCAGGGTGAAGTGTTGGGGGTCAATCAATCGTTCGCTGCGCTCGGACGTATCCTCGGCCCATTGATTGGGTTGATCTTGTTCGACCTCGGGTTATCGCACACACTACCCTATCTTGCTGCCGTCGTGACTTTGGTTGTTGTGGTGCTGTTGCTGCCTCGGATCAGAAGAACAGACGGTCATTGACACTTAAAAGAAGAGAGATTGGCCGCAAAAAAGCACAAGAAGCACAAAAAGAAATCACAAGAAGTAAGAGGAAATTGAACGGGATTTCTGCACGCTGATTGCTTTTTACTTTTGTGCTTTTTGTGCTTTTTTGCGGCCAATCTCTTCTGTCTTTATTCGCGGCCACTTTCCGACGGAAGGGATTCCGACATGCTGCCGCTGGACCGGGTGGATGCCCGCCGGATTGCCCTCATCAAGCCGAGTGCGCTGGGCGACATTGTGCATGCGTTGCCGGTGTTGACTGCGTTGCGCGTGCGGTTCCCGGCTGCCCGGATCACCTGGGTTGTGAACGCGGCTTACGAACCGCTCATTCGCGATCACCCGGACCTCACCGAGACCCTTCCTTTTGACCGAGGAATCTTCCGAAAAGCCCTGTGGCGTTCCGCTCGGTATGCGGTTGCTTTTGCAACCGAGCTTCGGAAACGACAGTTCGATCTCGTCATCGATCTTCAGGGACTCTTTCGCAGTGGACTGATGTGTCTGGCCACCGGAGCAACCCGACGAGTTGGATTCACAACGGCCCGGGAAGGCAGTCGGTACGCTTACACGGACAAGGTTCGCTCCCCGAATCCGCGGCAAATGCACGCGGTCGATCGGAACTGGAAGATGGCCGAGGCGCTTGGGGCAGGAGATGTGCCCAAGCGGTTCCATCTTCCCGTTAATTCCATTGAAGCGGAGGCTGTTAAGAGTGAACTAGCAGGATTGCCCCGTCCGTGGTTGGCTGTGGCAGTCGGTGCGAAGTGGGTTACGAAGCGTTGGTTACCCGGCCACTTTGCGGAGTTACTGCGGCGATCCCAGTCGCAGTTTGGCGGAACGTGTCTGTTTATTGGCACCAGTGAAGACACCGCATCGTCGCTCGAAGTGATGCACGGTCTGACTGGGCCAAGCCGGGACTTGACTGCCAGGACCACATTGCCTCGGCTCACGGCTCTCCTCTCGCTCTGCGATGCGATGGTGGGAAATGACACTGGCCCCTTGCACCTGGCCGCAGCGCTGGGCCGACCGTGCGTTGCTCCATACACCTGTACCCGGGTATCGCTGCATGGGCCGTATACATCGATGAAGGGCGGCGTCGAGACGACGGTGCCTTGCGGCGGCAGCTACCTGAAAACGTGTCCGGATATGATTTGCATGCCGGAGCTGACGCCCGACCGGCTCTGGCCACAACTTGCGGAGACCTTGAACGCATGGTTACTTCGCCAACGCGACTGCCATTCCGCCTGATTCTGGCCAGCGGTTCGTGGGGCCGAAAATGGCTGATGGAACAGGCCGGTTATTCCTTTGAAGTGAAGCCCTCGAACATCCCGGAGCCAACTGAGGCCCGACTCGGCGATTGCCGACACTACGTTGGCGAACTGGCGTGGTTGAAGGCGCAGGCAGTGGCCCTTGCGGTCGAGGACGGGTTGGTGATTGCAGCCGATACGGTGGGATGGCTGCACGGCAAGGTGATCGGCAAGCCCGAGGATGAAGCCGATGCCCGCCGGATCATCAAATCGCTCTCGGGCACCGTTCACGAGTTATGGACTGGTGTGTGCTTGTGGCTTCGACCCGGGGACTGGCAATTCACCTGGCAGGAACGAAGCCTCGTGCGGATGAAATCGCTTTCCGATGTGGAGATTGATGCTTATCTGAAGACGCGGAAATGGGAAGGATGCAGCGGAGCCTATGCCATCGAGTTACCGCACGATCCCTACCTGACCGTGGAACAAGGCAGCGTGAGCAACGTCATCGGACTGCCAATGGAATCGCTCGAGAAGGCCCTGAACTGGATGGCAGCCTCGGTCTCGAGGCAACCCACATGATCGGCCGGACGAGAGCCGATTACGCCCAAAACAGATTCGCCAACTCGCTCCGGGTTCGGGTACAATTACACCCCAATTACCCTCTCATGCTCCAGCAAGGATTATCGCATGTCATCTGATGTTTCGCGCCGAGAACTGCTGGGTGTGATCGCTGGCCTCGGGATCGGCACAACCACTTTTCATCGAGCTGTTGCCGCAACGGTGGCAGCGCAACCGAAGGTGGAAGGAATCACTGCCGAGATGGTGAAGAATGCGGAGTGGATTGCCGGGATCACCTTGACCGAGGAGGAACGGAAGAGCATCGCGGCTCGCCTGACGTCCGCTTATCGGAACATTGAGTCTTTGCGGAAGACCGAGATTGGCTACGATGTTCCGCCCGCCGTTTATTTCACGCCAACGCCTGGCGAGCCGTCCTCAAAGGGCGGTCGCGGCGTTGTCGAGCCGACCAAGCTCAACGAACCGGTTGCGAAGCCCGACGCGGATGCCGACCTTGCCTTCCTGCCTCTCACCCAGCTTGCCGAGCTGCTTCGTACCAGGAAAATCTCAGCCACGGAACTCGCGAAGGTATTTCTTGCCCGCTTGAAGAAGTACGACCCCGCGTTGCTGTGCATCGTGTCGCTCACGGAGGAACTCGCACTCAAGCAGGCTGCGGAAGCGGACAAGGAAATCGCGGCGGGGAAATATCGCGGACCATTGCACGGCATTCCGTGGGTTGCCAAGGATCTGATTGCATATCCGGGTTACAAAACGACCTGGGGCGCGGGACACTTCAAGGAACAAGTGATCGATACGAAGGCCACCGTCGCGGCCCGACTGGAGGCTGCCGGGGCAGTGCTGGTTGCAAAATCCACGCTCGGCGCACTGGCAATGGGCGACCAGTGGTTTGGCGGCATGACCCGCAATCCGTGGAATGTGAAGGGAGGTTCCAGTGGCTCATCGGCGGGGACGGCTTCATCGGTGGCAGCGGGACTGGTTACGTTCGGTCTTGGGAGCGAAACGCTCGGCAGCATCGTCTCTCCGAGTTCGGTGTGCGGCGTGACCGGCTTGCGACCCACATTCGGCCGCGTCAGTCGGCATGGATGTATGGCTCTGTGCTGGTCGCTCGACAAGATTGGTCCACTAGCTCGCAACGTCGAAGACTGTGCCCTCGTGTTTGGCGCGATTCACGGTTCCGATACCCTGGATGGTTCCGTGATCGATCGACCCTTCGACTGGCCGGGCAAAAAACCATTGAAAGAGTTCCGTGTGGGGTATCTGGAGAGCAAGGGGCCAGCATTGCCCGAGGCCGACATGAAAGTGCTGAAGGATCTGGGTGTGGAACTCGTGCCGATTACCCTCCCGCGCGCAACGACGCAAGCGGTTGTGAATCTGATACTCGATGTGGAGTCCGCAACGGCGTTCGATGACATCACCCGGGCGGGGGTATCGGAGAATATCGGGTCAGCGTGGCCGGCGACATTCCGTCGGGGTCGGTTCGTCACCGCGGTCGATTACCTTCGCGCCCAGCGCGCGCGAACGCTCATCATACGTGAGATGGCCAAGGTGTTCGAGAAAGTCGATGCCTATGCCTGTGTTGGCGGAGCGGATCTCGTGGTCACCAACCTGACCGGACATCCGACGCTCTGCCTCCCGAACGGCTTCCGCAAGGAAGGGACTCCGACTGCGATGACCTTTACGGGAAAACTCTTCGGTGAAACCGACCTGCTGACGCTGGCGAAAGCCTATCAGGATGCGACGGGCCACCACAAGAAACGCCCACCGGAAGAGACTTGGGTCGTCGAGAAGAAGGAAGCGAAGAAAGACGAGAAGAAGGAGTGAACATGGTTTTGTAGGGTGTGTCGAGGCTTTGCGAGCCACACCATCTTTGTGTTGGTGTTGGTGGGGCTACAAGACTCTCGACCACATACCATACGCCCCTCATTCCAGCCGAGGGAAAGCACGGGCGATGGCTGCCTGGCTAATCTGTTGGAGTCGCTCGTACTCAGTCCGCTCGTTCTCATTCAACCCTTCGCGGTTCTTCTTGTGGATCAGTTCGGCTCGGCGGTTTGTCAAGTTGTCCCATTCCGGAGTCCCGACTGAAATGGAATCCTCTCCCACCGGCTTGCCAACCGTGGTCGGCGCGACTCCATTCATGGCGTGGTCTCGGTTCATAGTGGTGTCTCCGTGGTTATCGGTAGAATCTACTGCATTTTCAGGATCTTCTCCAATCCGCCGTTCAGGAACCACTCGGCTCCGGTTTTCGTGAGAGCTTCCAGTTCCGCGAAGAGCGCCTCATCCAATACAGTGAAGTTGAAGCACGCCTTCCCCTGCATCCGCTTCTTGAGGGCAGGCGACATCTCCGCAACCCACTTCGGATCGCAGTAGACACACATCAGGTAGAAGCTGACGTATGCCTTCCCAACACGAGTTGCAGCAAACATCACCGGCTTCTTGTTCTTCCCGATAGACTTCGTGTCGAGGTAATACCAGGTCTTGTCGTCCTTCACGACGACCATCCGTGGTGCATACGGTTGGAGAATCGCTTTGAGTCGCGCGAACACCGCAGGGAACTCGGTTGTGTCAGTTGGCTTTTTGGTCGCTGACTTCTTGGCTATTGGCTTCTTGACGACTGGTTCCTTGGTTGGAGTCTTCTTCTTGGCCATTCTCAATCCCTCCGGAATAGACGTTCCGCGACTAACGCTCACCCGTCCAATTGTATTCTTATCGGCGTTTCTCGTATGTCACTCCATTCTCGTAGATGGGTTATTGCGGTCGTCCGGCAGGAACCAAGCCAGATGATCCCAGCACAAACCAGGGGCGATGAACCTGCGAGCAAACTCTCGCCGATCAATAAACTTCTAAGCCCGGTTCCGGTCAGCAAATCACACCTGGGAGAACGCATGCGCCGATTATGCCGACTATCTGTATTCGGGATCGCCGCGGCTGCTGGTTTGTTGATGGGCACACCCTCTGTTGCGATCGCTGACACTCCGGCATCACTTCTACAGACTGCCCCGCTCACGATGGAGAGTCTCCAGCGAACCGACCAGGCCGGTCTCGAGGCGCTATATCGTAGCGTGGGTGCAGGCTCGGTGCCGGTTGGGAGTATGGCCGGACGAGCGATCCCATCGCCGGGCACTCGCAAAGGTGCCCGCAAGTCGAAGCTCATCGGATTACTGTGGAAGGGAAAGGAGTTGCCGGGTGATGGGACGATGGTGAACCGGCTTGCATTTGGAGTGCGGGCAGTCCGGGCGGATGTGTACTATGGAGAGAGCTGGTTGGATGGTGGCCCGACCATCGTTTTGGATTACGCAAACACATCTCGGCTGTTTGGGGATGTTCGGGATGAGATGCGTGAGGTTGCTCCGGGGTTGTATCTCGGCCTCACGTATGTCCGCAAGTGCCCGGGGCCAAAACTGGCGATGTTTTACACAGTGCAGATACCATCAAACTGCCCGACCGAACGAGCAGGAACCTGCCGATGAAATCGCACACCGAATACCTGACCTTTACTCTTCCAGAGCGTTTTGGGTTCGTGAACATTACCAAACAGGTCGAAGAAATCGTCCGCAAGAGCGGCGTTCAGGAAGGTCTTGTCTTGGTAAACGCGATGCACATAACCGCGAGTGTGTTTATCAACGATGATGAGCCCGGTCTGCACGCGGACTACAAGAAGTGGCTGGAGCAATTGGCTCCGTTTGATGCATCGCCAACGCGATACGCTCACAACCGCACGGGCGAAGACAACGCCGATGCCCACATGAAGCGGCAGGTCATGGGCCGGGAAGTCGTGGTGGCAATCACGAAGGGCAAACTCGATTTTGGTCCGTGGGAGACCATCTTCTATGGCGAGTTCGATGGGCGGCGACCGAAGCGGGTGCTGGTGAAGGTGATTGGGGAATGAAGTGTCAAGCGCTTGCCGACCGTTGTGACCATGAGGATTTAGCCATGAAGGGTGGTTACGATAGGAGTAAATCCCTCCAAGAACTTGAACAACAAGATTGGGGCGAGCCGACTTACCACTCGTCTTTGGTGACAACGTGCCACCGTTTGCGTCGGAAGCCCCTGAACCAGTTCACCGTGGAAGACCTTCGGATCATGATCGGGCAGCAGATTAGCCTGCCAATTCTCGTCCCGCTGGCAGTTGAACGACTGGAACCCGAGCCGCTAGCTGAAGGAAGATGCTACCCCGGCGATTTGCTTGCTATGGTGTTGAAGGTCGATGAGGCATTCTGGGCTAACCACCCCGATTCTTTCCAGCGGGTTCGACATGTGGTGGGTCGAGTCAGAGACGCCCTATCCTCCCTTGATGAGATCACCGGTCCAACCGTTCAAAAACTGCTGGAAGATGCCCCACGGTCATTGACCTCAGCAACAACTTGATGATCTGCTGTGGGTGCCGCCAACTCGCGGCACAGGTATCGAGATCGACCTTGGCGGTGTTCTCCCAAGCCAACCGAATGGAATAAGTTTGTCTGGCTCATCGGCTCGCCGGACCTACGGAAGACAAACCAAACACACACCAAAGAAGACGACATGGCTAAGAAGCAATTTCGTCTGCGAGCCGATCAAATCGAGCAACTCGTTCCGACTGCCGGCTGCTTTGCGACAGACACGATCACGGTTGATGGCCGCAAGGTTGGTTACATGTATCGAGAGGAGCCGGATTTTGATGGAGATAGCGGCTGGCGGTTCCTGGCGGGTGATGAATCGCAAGAATATCTCGATGACGAACAAAACCTGCATATCGAAGTGTACGATGTAAACACAATTGCCAACTACGATCCGGAAATCATTCCCTTCCTCGAAGCCCCAATCGGCTCATCGTTCGAGCGGGATGCCGATTCCGGCGAGTTCGTCGAAGTCGAGGATGAGTGAGAACCAGTCGGTCTGAAACTGCCAGGAAGTTTGCCTCCTGGTTAGCCTTCGCTGCCTGAAGGATCGTAGCGCGTGCTTGTCAACACCATCGGGGAATCAGGACCTGGACATGAAGACTCGACGACTCAACGAAAACGAGTTCAAGGCGACGATGACCCTCAAAATGCAAGACATCACCGCGCGTGCCACCGATGCTCTCGATATCTGGCCCTACGTCGATTCGGTTCCCTTTCCGGATCTGGAGGGGCACTCGATTTACGATGGCTTCGTGGAATCTGTCTACCGTAGCGGTGATGGCCGCTTCGATCATGTCCTTGTCGTGACGAGGACGAAGAACATCTATCTTGTGGTTGTCGTTGATCTGGCCCGTGTCTCAATCTACGGGCATCGGCTGCTCGACCTGAATCGAGAGTACGGGCTGGGGTGAACGACACATCACAATCGATGGTTTTGTAGGTGGGTTGAGCTGTGCGCAGCACGATGAGGTCCACAGTAACGCTTCACCGGACGGTTGCGTTAGGGAGCGGGAGTAACGGCCTCATGACAGGTCCGAACTGATGTTCCCAAACCGTTTGATCAGGAAATTGTGTGTCCTTGTCGTAATGGGAATGTCATTGATTTCGAGCATCTTAACCTTTTTCAAGCCAGTAGCCTTAGCCAGCGAAGCCGCTCCTTTATCCGTCAGTCTGGTGTGACTCAGATTCAGAATTTCCAGTTCCGCCAAGCCAGTAGCCTTAGCCAGCGAAGCCGCCCCTTTGTCCGACAATCTGGTATGACTCAGATTCAGTACGTTCAGTTTTTCCAATCCTGTCGCGGCAGCTAATGCTCTGGCGCCCTCGCTATTAACCTCCCGGCAGCCACTCAGGTCAAGTTGACGAAGCCCATTCAGATGGACGCTCTTTGCCAATGCGGCCACTCCCGCGTTTCCGACGCCAGTTTCCAGGACTTGCAAGACTGACAAAGACACAAGAGTCTCGGTCCTGGCGAGGTAGTTCATGCTCGCGTCACCGATGTTTAGGTTACCCGACAAGTTCAACTTCTCAAGTCGTGGAAGATTGTGTGATTCTGCCAGGCTTTGCACGCCTGCATCACCACACCCAGCGACTACAACGCAGAGCAAAGTGAGATTCGCAAAATGCGGAGAGCGAGCAATAGCTGCTAAACCGGCATCTCCGATTTTGGTCTCGCTGAGGTCCAATTCATTGAGCCCACTTACCAAAGGACTCTTCGCAAGAGCTGCAATGCCTTGCCCACTGATTGGATTGCGGGTGAGATAGAGTTCGGAGAAGTTTTTGAGCCACGGCGCCGCCGCAAGAGCTACGCATCCGGAATTACCAATCCGATTGTGAACAATGTCCAGACTTTTGAGTTGGCGCAGGCGCGGTGAATTAGCAAGGGCTTTGAGCCCAGAATTCCCTATCAGATTATTTCTCAGTACAAGCCGAGTGAGTCGGTTGCAAATTGGAGAACTTGCGAGAGCCTCGATACCCGAATCGGAGATTTCATGGTCATGTAAATCCAGCACTTCGAGGTTTATCAGGTTGGGTGAGTCCGCGAGTTGCTTGAGTCCGGTATTATTCAATTTTGGCTTGTCCTCAAAGTTGTCGACATCGAATCCACTCTCCACGCAAAGCGAGCTAATTCGTCGTAAGCCTTTCATCTGAGCAAAAGAAGGGATATCAGACGGAACTTTACACAACCTAAGTCTACAGAGAGCAGGGCTCAACTTGAACAACATCGCTGCATTGGCACAGAAAATTTCTGGTGAAACATAGATCCAGGAAGCCAACCCACGTGTAAACTCAACCGCGATTACGCCGAGATCTTTGAATGGTTTCTGAAACTGATCCTGATACTTATCGTATAGTCGATAATTTCTGTCCGCTGCCAGTTCATATCTTTTGCTACCCTCTTTCATCCTGGCAAGTTGACATTGGGCGCGTATGAATATCCCTCTCGGATCGTTGTGAGCATATAACCAGTCCGCATAGGCCAGACGGGGAGCATCATCCTCAAGAGTTGATGCAATAGAACGAAGTAAGCGAGCTTCTTCGGTCATTGAGATACCATGCTCTGTTGAAATCTACTCCACTGTGGCAACGGCATCCTGAATGGCCAGGTTGATCCCCACGCCACCCACGGAGATCTATTTTTCGATCATCCAACGGAAGGTTCTGACGCCGAACGATTTTCCGGACTTGGCAACCGTGCGAACGCGGTTGGCTCTGTACGAGGAACTCAACAATCAAACTCCCAGGCCATTTCAGTGGAAGTTCACTCGAAAAAGGGAGTTGGTTACAACGGGTCAAGCCGCATTTCCCGGATCTGGCTACCTGAAGCCGAAGGCCAGACAAACCCGGTGATGGAGCAGCCTGCGACGTCGTCGCGGCATGCGCGTCGGGCGTCACTTCTGGTGCCGGAGCATGTCGATCTTTTCCTGGACCTTCGCCGCGTCAGCCTCGGTGGTCCCGAGCGGCTCCGGCTTGACGGTCTTCTCGCGGGTGTAGCCGATGTGCCTCATCCACGCGGCAGACCGCATCCCGCGCTTCTGCTCCACCAGCACGAACAGCGGGTCCGCCTTAATCGCCGCTATTGTCTCGTCCGGGGTCTTGATGCCGAACGCTGCGAGGATCGTTTTCGCTATCAGCAGATGCCCGTCGTCGCCGGGGTGAACCTTGTCCTTCGAGAACGCATCAGCGCGGCTGTCGCGAGCCTTCCGCATGGCGGTGTGCAGGTCAATCACCTGCACGCTGGGAACTTTCAAGTTCATCTCCCACTTCGCGTACTCGGCAAGGACCGTATCGTAATTGAACTCGTCCTTCTTCGGTACCAGGTCGTAGATCGGTGGCGTGATGAGGAAGATTTGCTTCACGCCTGTCCCCTTACACTGCTCGATCAGCTTCGTGACTCCCTTCTGGAATATCGCGAAGCGATCTTTGTCGAGCGGGAGATAGATGCCGTCATTCATCCCGTAGCAGGCGAACACGACCTCCGGCCTGGCCTTCTCTAGCACGCGGTCGAGACGCTCGAACAGGCACGGACGGGGAAACATTCCACCGGCGTGGCCGTCCTCACTTAACCCCGACAGCGTTTCGCTCGCCAGCCCGAGGCCGAGGATGTCGAAGTCCTTCTTTGGGTGCAGTTTTTCGAGGTAATACGTCGTGAACGCAATGTACCCTCCCGCCTGCGTAATGCTGTCGCCGAGGAACACGACTCGCTTGCCCACGAGCCCGTCCAGGTCCAATTTTGGCGGCTCAGGCGCGGCGGTTGATTCCGCGCTGGGCTTCGACTTCAATCCGGTAGTATTCACGGCGATTACGCGGTAGGTGTGCTGCTTGCCAGCCTCTGCCTTGGTGTCGGTGAACTGCATTGGCACGAGCGGTTGCGTGGGCGTATCGCTGTACTGCAAGTTCTGAAAAACCGGGCGACCGAATGGGTTTTTGCCCTGTTCGGGCACATTGGCGAGAAACTGGCCGTCGCGCTCGATGACGAAACTCGCCAGCCCGCTTTCGAGGTCGGCTTCGGCCTCCCAGGTCAACTTGTTGCCCTGCACGCGCACGTTCGTCGGTGCCGGAGGCGGTGTGGTATCGGTGACCTTGGTGTCCTTGACATATTCCATCCAGGCCTTCGCCAGCGCTTCGTTCGGGAGCCACGCGGCCTTGAGAGGTTCACCGGAATACTTCTCGGCCGGAACCGCATCACCGCCGAGAACCGGGGCCAGCCACGCCTTGTCCGTCGGCATGGCCTGGAGAGGATCGGCGGCGGCTTTCGGCAGGCGCGCGGTCAGGCAGGCATCGAGCCAGGGAATGGCGAGGTAGCGCTGGTTGCCGCAGTCATGACTCGAGAGCGGATCGACCGCGACCCCGATGAGCCCGCCCTTGCCGCGAACCTCGTTGAAGAACGTTTCGTTGGCGGCCCAGACCGTCGCGAACCCCTTGTCCTTGACAGTCACTCCTTCCTTCGTGCCGAGGTTGCACATCACCGGCACTTTGAGCGCTGCGTCCGGCAGGGTGTACGCCTTGATCCCGGTGCGCGTGCCGTCAGTCTTCAGGAGCGGCACGCCGGAGCGCAACCACGCCGCGGCGATGCGATCCGGGTGCAAGAGTACCATTCCCCCCGCCCAGTGACCGCCCCCGCTGTGCCCCCACAGCGCCCACGGCACCTTGGCTAACTCGGGATGACCCGACTTCGCTCCGAGATCGGCGAGACCCTTCTGGAACGCGGCGTCCGAGCCGTTGCGCGGGTCGCACCACATCTGGCAGTCAGCCTTTTCCGGCTGCTCGTAGGAAGGAGAGAGGAGCGCGCAATCGTGCTGCTTCGCCAGCGCCTGCCAGTGGAGGTCGTAAGCGCCCGTCAACCCCGACTTGCACGACCCTTCGCCACACCCGTGCTGATGGACGACAACGCCACGCAGCATCTTCACGCCTGGGGGAATCCAGATCGTGAAGTTGACCGCGTATGGCAGTTCGCCTTTGTTGGTCGAAGCCTCGTACCGCACGCGGTAATACGGCGGTTCGGCCGGAGGGAAGACATCGTAGGGCGGCTTCTGAGCGAGCAGCCCCGACACACCCGCGACGAGAAGGTAGATCACCCCGCAGCATTGCGCAACAGCTCGGATCATCGGTGAGTTCTCCTGAAAACGAGATTATCGCATCCGCGGCGGCCCGGGCAAACTGTGATTTTACGGAGATCGATTTTGGATACTGGGGAGAAGTGCAGGCCAAGTCATATGACACCCTCGACTTGACAGTTTGCTAGCATCAGCGAACTTACTTCTTATCCAAAAGTAGATCCACTACCCAGCAACCTTTGACATGCTCGCCCGGCTCTCGACAGTGGTTCAAGATTTCGGCGTTGTCGCACCCAGCATCTTGAAGGGCATCAGCAAGGATGGGCATACGGTCAAAGGCGCGCTCGTCGTAGATGCCAGTAGCAAGAGCAAGGACGGTGGAAGTGAGCCAAGCGGGGTTGAGGGTGACCTTGCGGAAGGGGTTGCCGAAGATGTCGCGGAGCAGAATGGTTTGGGCAACTCGCTCGGCTTTTTCGCCCGCTTGGTACGCATTTGAGTGTGAGCGTTTTTTTTGCGAGCGCGATAACCCAACCGACATCACCGTGGTCTCTGCGGTATTTTTGGCGATGTCAAACTCTTCAAAGTGCGGAACGCCCTCGCAGTGGCCAAATACGTTGTACCCAACATTACCAGCGACCATGTAGGCGGTGCGGTACGGTTCCTCCGGAGGACCACAGTCGTCACTAATGGAATCAAAGTCAATCATCGCTAAGACCTCGGCGGCGACTGGGCCATCAGCCGATTGCTCTGTGATTTCCACTGCCCGCCGTGACTCCTCGCGGGTGATGAAGTCCCAGATTCTCCGGCAGCAAGCGCAGGCGAACAGCCTCAACTTCCGGTCGCTCGCCTTTCCCCGCAGGAACTCCAACATCAGCTTCGGGTCAGTCGCCGGGAGCCATTCCGCTTCGGTCATTGGTCGCCCTCTTCTCACGCGCTCACCGTCATCTGATGTCTGTTTCACGGCGTGGTGTGGCAGATTCACTCCGCGTTCAGTTGTGGCACTCTCGACTCCGTCAATTGCGAGTAAGCCGCCGTCGTACCCGTCTCCCAACCCACACTCCGTCAATTAGTAGAGCAACACCAGCCCAGGCAACTAGCAACCATTCCGCCGAAACTCTTGGATGAGTCGTAGCTGCCAAATCCGCAATCATCAATGGAATGCCGAAAGCAACGTACCCAACCGGTAGCCACTCCAGTACACCAAACCAACGACCAAAGACTGAACGAACAGCGAGCCACCATAAAGCGACCCAGCCTGCGAAAAACATGAGCAGAAGTATCTGTCTTTCGGCTGACATTTTCATCTATTCAATCAGTGCTGACGCAAATTCGCCGCTCACAGTGTCATTGCTCTCTGTTGTGCTACCCGACAGGATAGCCGATCAGGGTGCGAAGTGCGAACTACGAATCGTGACAAGGTGATACTGCTTGCATCGGGTTGATCGAACCGCTATCAATTGATTTTCACGCTCATCGCGGCTTCCACACCAACTAATCTCCCAGGCGACTGTTCCACCATGAAGACCCCGGCCTGTCGGAACCTCCGCGGCAAACTTCGGGGCGGCCATCCGACGTTCGGCCTCTGGGTCACACTCGATTCACCCAGCATTACCGAGATGGCAGTTGCGCTGGGAATGGACTGGGTTGTGATCGATGCCGAACACGGCCATCTCGACTGGCAGGAGATCGTTGCACACCTCCGAGCAACCGTTCGCAGTGAAACCGTCGCCCTGGTTCGGATCGCGGAGTTGAATGGCGGTCTGATCAAGCGCGCACTCGACGTTGGGGCCGATGGAGTTGTGATTCCCTGGGTGGAGACCGCCGAACAGCTTGCACAGGCTGTGCGTTTCGCCCACTACCCACCGGAAGGGTTGCGCGGGATTGGCGCAGAGCGAGCGACCGCCTGGGGACAATGTCTCCGCGAACATGCAGCCTCGGCGAACGATGCGGTTTTCGTGGTACCCATTCTCGAAACGCTCCGAGCGAAAGAGAACGTCGCGGCGATGTGCGGCGTTGATGGTACCGATCTGTTCTTCTTCGGCCCCGCGGATTATTCGGCCTCCGCGGGCTTCCGTGGACAATGGGAAGGACCGGGTGTGGCGGATGACATCCTGCGAATGAAGGATCTGCTCTGCCAGGCGGGCAAGCAGTGCGGTGTGGTCGCAACGAGCGATGAAAACGTGCAACAGAGGCTACAACAGGGGTTCCGCGCGATCGCTCTCGGGATGGATTCCGGCTTGTTGCTTCGGTCGCTCCGGACATCCCTGGCCTCGGTTGGTTGCAATCGTTCCATGCAGCCGGACCTGAGCGTTCCAACCGAGCCATCATTCTCGCCTTCGCTCCACTTAACGCCAGTCCGCAGCGGAGCGAGTCGGAAGAGGCCGTTTCGCATCGCCCTGACGGGCGATTTCCACGATGAGGAAAATCGACCTCGATATCCCGAGATGGGTCTGGAACTGTTTGAGGGAAGGAGCATTGAGGTCCAGCGATTTGGGGAACATCGGGCGGAGATTGGAGCCGATCAATTAGCCGATGCCAATGGCGTCATTGTGCTATCGCCGCGGGTGACTGCGGCAAGTTTGGCGTCCTGTCCCGATTTGCTGGCACTGGGTCGATTCGGAGTCGGTTACGATACCGTGAATGTCCGCGCCTGTACTGCCGCGGACGTTCTGCTGTTCATTGCGACAGGTGCCGTCGATCGCCCTGTCGCCGAGGCAACGGTGGGCTGGATGCTGGCGCTGACGCATCACATGAGGATCAAGGATCAGTTAGTTCGGGAAGGGCGGTGGGAGGATCGTGGACGGAATCTGGGTTGCGAACTGCGGGACAGAACTCTCGGGGTGATTGGGTTCGGTGGCATCGGGCGAGCATTGGTGCGCTTGCTGGCAGGTTTTGGAATGAAGACACCCCTTGTGTTCGACCCATTCATCACGAACGCAACCGCGGCTGAATTTGGAGCGAAGGTGGTCACGCTCGATCAACTGCTGACCGAAGCCGACTTCGTCTCGATCCATTGCCCGTTGACCGAGCAAACGCGGAACCTGATTGCAGAGCGGGAACTCGGTCTGATGAAGCGATCCGCATACCTCCTCAACACTGCCCGGGGTGGCATCGTGGATGAAAAAGCCCTCGATGCGGCGATTCGAGAAGGGCGGTTGGCTGGAGCGGCTCTCGATTGCTTCGTTGGGGAACCGTTGACGACTCCACCACCCTTCGCCCATTACGACAATGTGTTGCTTGCTCCGCATAACATCGCCTGGACCCACGAACTCTTCCGGGACGTTGGGCGAACGGTATGTCGGGGAATGCTCGACCTGGCCGATGGTGTCGCCCCACGCGGCATCATCAATCCCGAAGTGCTGGAACGCCCGGGGTTCCAGGCCAAGTGGCAGCGGCTATGCGGTGGGGGTACTGGCTGATCTGGAATTGTCATCCAGCTTATGGTCGCAGTGGGGGCAGACTCGGTTATCGGCGGGCATCGAGTGGAAATCTTGACTGGTTATGGAAGCGTCACACCTTGGGCATGAGATATGATGGTGTTTCAAAATAACCAATAATAATACATAAGTTATTAAATATTCAAAGACGATGAAGAAAACCACAGCAGCAGCAAGCCATGCAACGATCTTCCAGGGGAAAACGCGAAATACACCCAGGGAGAGTACTGCGATGAGCCAGATCCATACAAACGCGATCAGCGTCCACTTTGACTCCCACCACGGAGCCCGTTCTCGATAATGAGCGTGCTTGTAGGCCACACTGCTCGGCACATGGGTAGCCTCGAATCGTTCATACCGATGCTGTACCTCCTGTGGGATCGCATTGCGAAAAAACCAGACTAACACCCTGCCGTTAACATAGTCGTTGAAACCAACCACCACGCGGCCAAAAGGGCCACGGAGGACCAAGCAGGGGATACCAGGAGGCCAAGCCCGCCACACCGCCCGCGTCACTTCTGCGAGTGTGATATTGTGTGTACGGAACACATCAACGACTTGGATAACTTTCGATGATATGAAGATCCGCATCCGGCAGAGGGCCGCAACACAGAACACGCCGAAAATGGTCCAGGCTCCCCAGAAACACGCGGACACGATAAATATTGGGTCGGGGTCGTTGAACGCCTCCCATACGCTCCAAATCATCATGCCGATGAAAAACAAGGTGCAAACAACCATGGCGATCACGTTCGTGCGTGAGGGTATATATTCTCGCACGACCAGACGTTCGGAGTGTTTAGCGTAGTCAGGTGTCGTGATCGGTTCCACCATGAGGCTAGATCTTCCTCCGTGGTTGACTACCTATATTACCAGACTCACGCCTACTAATCCGTAGGTAGTCACGGATGATGTTCCTCTCTCCTGGAGTCATTCATGCGACTTGTTCAATCTGGTCTTGGTGTCTTGTTGACAATTCTTGTGCTTGGTCCGAGCCAGGCTGCCGAACCCATTGTGCCTCCTGGTGCCAAACTGGAGAAGGTCTTCGATGGGGGAATGGTTCTGACGGAAGGTGTGGCCGTTGCCCCGGATGGAATGGTTTACTTCAGCGACATCACGTTTACGCACGTAGCCCGGGACAAGAAAATCCCCATCGAAGCAGGACACATCTGGAAGTTTGACCCCAGCACCGGGAAGGCAACAATCTTCCGATCGCCGAGCGGCATGTCGAATGGGCTCAAGTTCGATGCGGATGGGAACCTGATCGCGGCGGAGGGTGCCGACTTTGGTGGTCGCCGCGTGACGCGAACGGACATGAAGACAGGCAAGTCGTACATCATCGCGGCTACTTTCGAGGATAGGCCATTGAATTCACCGAACGATCTGGCGATCGATGAAAAAGGGCGGATCTACTTCAGCGACCCGCGCTATCTGGGTCCGGAATCGATCGATCAACCCATTCAGGCTGTTTACCGCATCGACACCGATGGCTCGATTCACCGCATCATCACCGACGCCGGGAAACCGAACGGCGTGGCCATCTCACCCGACCAGAAGACCCTCTATGTCGTCAGTAACGATAACGGGACGACGGCGATTGGCAGGCTCAAGGACAAGGATGGGAAAGACCAGCCAACGAAAAAAGGTGAGATGACCTTGCTCGCCTATGACCTGGCGGCCGATGGCACCGCCAAGTTCCGCAAGACTCTCGTCGATTATGCACCCTTCGATGGACCGGATGGTCTCGTCGTCGATAAGGAGGGCAATCTCTACGTCGCTATTCGCGCTGAAAACAAGCCGGGCATTTACGTTTACTCTCCCGAGGGCAAGGAACTCGATTACATCAAGACGGAGATTCCCACGAATGTTGGCTTTGGCCGCGGCGAAGCAAGCAAGACGCTTTACATAACCGCTGGGAAGAGCCTCTATCGCATCCAGGTCAACAAGGAGGGGTATCAGCTCCCTCCCCGAAAGTGAGGCTAGGGCGACCCGATTCGATGCGAATTCCCGCCTTGTTGCTCTACGCGACCCAGATGATTTGAATATTCGGGAGTACCGCCCAGATGAGCCGTACTCCCGAACGGGATTGGCATTCATTCAAAGTGCTTCGTCAGGGTTTCCAGACCTTGCCGAGTTCGACCTCGTACTCGGTTTTCCCATCCACGATTTCAAAGCCATCCGGCACGTTGTACATGCTCGGGCCGCCCTTCTCACCCTCCTTCTGCCGTATCAGGATGGCGGAGTACTTCCCGATGGGCATCCAGCCGATCTTGAACGAGCCATCCCCACCGATTGGGATTGCGAACGACTTGGCCTTATCGTGAATGAGTTTGAGTTGGACCTTCTCCTCCGAGGAGAAGGACACCGGCTTTCCCTCTTTCACGAGGCGACCGGAAAACGAATCGATCTTCGGGCCGTCATACGTAGCGCGATCGCTACAGCCAATTGCCAATAATCCGAGTGTCCCAGACAGAATCACAGTCGGAATGCAACGCATGGCACACCTGAAATAAAATGGAGAGGAAGCCCCCCCACGAACTCAAAAGAGTCGCGGGGGGTATTTCTTTGGCAGGGTATGCCTCAGTTCAGGATGGTGATATCCCCAGCGCAGGGGGTGATGAGCGGAATCGTGATGGTCGGATCGCTTGTGTACTGGATGGTTCGAACGCTCCCATCCGCCAGCGCGGCAGGACATGTGCCGGGATACGGCGACCCCCAAGAGTTCCACGAATCCAAATCAATCGCATCTTGAACGAACGCGAAGGTGTAAGGGAACCACGAGGACCATCCGGGCGTGAGTTGGAACGAGTTGCCGGGGAACGAGGTGCCGCCGCTGGCGGTCGCCATGTACCATGCCGTGTCCGGAGTCCAGGCACGGCAGAGGCCCATGATCGCCGGCCCGCCCTGATCGAACGTGTCGTCGTTCGATGCCTGGGTCGCGCCGTTCGTCATGGTGAAGTTATTGGCACCGCGTTGGTTATAGACCTGAGTCGCCATTGCCTTCTCGCCGAGCATCAAGGTGTTTGAGGTTCCGTCCGTGATGCTGACGAGCGTCCGGTTGTAACTGACGAGCCCGGACAGGCCGTTGGCCCAATTCGGTGGGTACGTAGCGGAACCACCGCTATTGACGGTGTTCATCCCGGAACCGATGAGGGCGGCGTTGGCCGCGTAATCGGTGACGGGACCGGCGTTCATGTTTCCGTAATACCCGCCGCCCGGGCTGTACGCCTGCGCTGACAGCCCCGAGCCCCCTCGACCTGGATCGAGGAAGGTCTTGATTGGGGTGGTGTAGTTCCAGTTGTTGTAAATGTTCTGCTGTTCGATGTAGGGCAGGATTTTGTACGGCCAGGCACACGTTGGGGCGATCAGGGGCCGGAAAGTGCCGTCCCACGGCGGCTGTCCGTAGGCCCAGCCGCAGTTGTCCCAGTCGCCGTTGTCGGGCAAGTGGTTATTGGTGTCGTGGTAGTTGTGGAACGCGAGCGCCAATTGCTTCAGGTTATTGACGCTCTGAGTTCGGGCCGCGGACATGCGGACCTTCTGGACAGCGGGGAGGAGCAGACCGATGAGAATGGCGATGATTGCAATTACAACCAACAACTCGATCAATGTGAATGCAGAACGAACGCGCCGCATGGGAGAGACCTCCGGCGAAAAGAGGGGGAGAGAAAAAAGGGCGAACGAATTACACGTAACGAACACCTCCGAACTGCTTCGCGAGTGGACGGATCGACGAATGGCTACCTCCGTCGGTAACTGGTCCGATCTCGGTAAGTTCCTTGCTGGCTACTTACCGGGTGAGGTGACCCGGAACTCGGCCACTTCGAGACCAACGTCCGTTTCAAATGTGTTGAAGATCACCAGAAACCCTACCCAAGGTGCGCTGAACGCGGGAGTGTGCTTGTTCGCGAGCATGGACCCGGCTGGAATGTGGAGCCACCGCCACTCGCCGGCCGATGTCGCCTGGAAACCGCCGTTGTACTCCAGCATGCCCGTCTCAGAACTCCACGACTGCATGGTGCGGACACAAAAACACACTTGCCCCTTGGGCGAATTCCGTTTCGCGCGATACCGGACGTGAATTCCCGATTCTTCCACCAAACGAAACAGTCCACGAGTCCACTGTTTGTCCGAGCGAATCTGGTACATGACCGTTCCGTTGTAGTATGGGTCCGGCCAGGCCTCGCAGCGAACGAGGGGAGTATTGCCCGCGACCTCGCGCCGACCTACCACCCAACCCTCCGGCAGTGGATCGGCGAGGTTCCAGAAGAACTCCTCGGGTGTCGTGGGAATGGGTTGTTGGGTGCGGATGCCATTGGCCCCAACGGTCAGCAATTCCCCTTGGCGAACCACGGTCATCGGTTCGCCCGTGGGAGCGGAAACCGAGACCGATCCCTGGCGAACTTCGATCTCCGTGGAGCGCAAACCTTGCCCGACGATAACCGAGGTATCGTTCACATGAGAGAGCGAGAGCAGCGGCGTTGTCAGAGTCAACCGTTGGCCATCCTCCCTCGGGCACAACTCCGCGTTGGCCATCCCCTGGTGGAGTAGTAACAACCGGCCACTCTCGTGAACCGTGAGCGCGGAATCATTGAGAAGCGCCACGGTGCTGCCGTCGGGATATAGGAGGGTCGCGGTGGAACCGAGCCCCTGTATCGACACGGTTGCTCCAGTCGGTACCGTTCCAGTTGCCGAAATCAGCTTGCCGTCTGCCGCTCGCACGGTCGCCGTGCCATGCACAGCGATGACCCGTACCTGAGTGGTTTCGTCCGGCTCTCCATCTCGACCGTCTCGATCGTCTCGGCCACGCCAGAACGTGCGGCCGAACGCAAAAGCGCTGATTCCCGCTGCCAACCCGCCGCCGAGCAAGCGCAACATTCTTCGCCGCGACCAACCGCCCGATTTGTTCGGCGGTACTCGCCCGAGTCCACATTCCCGTCCCGCTTCTTCGGACTCTTTGGCCGCCTCATGTTCCACGTCGAATGCGGGGAACGCGATCGGGGGCAACTCCGCGGAAGCAACTGCCTGGGTGCTGAGGAACTGAAAGCAGTCGAGGACGGCCGGATCGCTCGCGAGGAGTTCCGCCAACTCGTCCGTTTCGGTCGGACTCAGCGCGTTGTCCCAGTAGCGGACGAACAACTCCTCCACTCGCGACAGAGGCGACGTGTTCACAACGACACCTCCGTGGGCGGGGATGGAAATGAATTCTTCGACGAGCCCAGTCGCTGCTCCACGCACTTACGCAAACAGCGATGGAGGCGCGACAAGCTCTGGTAGACGGCGTCGGCGGTTCTCTGGAGCCGCTTGGCGATCACGAGCGCGGTCAGCCCCTCGCCGTACTTCATCTGGAGCAACCCGCGCGCGGACGTAGTCAACTGTCGGAGACAATGATGAAGCGCTTCGCTCCGCTCCGACCATTCGGTGGCAGCCGTATCTTCTATTCGGGATTCGAGCAGGTCCAGTACCTCATCGGGGAGTGGTCGCAACTGTCGGCTACGGGCCAGATCGACCGCGCGGTGCCGCACAGCGCGGAGTGACCACGCGAGGACGTGACCTGTGTCGTGGAACTGCGTGCGGTTTTCCAGCGCGGAGAGCACGACTTGTTGGTAGATGTCGTCGGCCGTGTGAACGTCGCGCACAACGGATGCGGCAAGAGCGGTCATCCGTAATCGCTCGCGAAGTAGCACCTGTACGACGGTGTCCAATTTAAGAGTCATGGCGAGTCTCTCTCTATCAAAACGATTGGGCCGTTCTGATCCTGACATAATTCGCGCATATTTTCTTTACGCCGTACCAGTTAGTGGTTTGTGTTTCGGACACGTTTAGATGTGAATCGATATGTTCTGGGGAAACCGGAGCTGTCCGACCGCGTGACCGTGCCGTGGTTCCATCACATCATCCTGATGGAGACTGACGGTTGGAGTCGGCTCTGCCCACGCGTGGGCAGACTGCCATCGGTTCGGGAGCGTGAGTTGAAGGCGTCAGGAGTGTCTGTCAGCGTTGTCAGCGGTGTCACTATTCAGACAAGATTGCGATGATGTGTTTTGGCACTATAACAAGGTGTTTTCCAGCCTAATCGTAGGTTCAATCACGGTCGCTGTCAGGTTTTGTCATGCTTTGTCAGGTTTTTTCGGCCTCTTGGAACACGACGCACGATGCAGCAAAAATAATCACTTCGATTATAAATAAACTCGTGCTTTGGACTGTCTGACCCAGGTGGCGGCCAGCCGATCCATCCGCCCACGGTCCTCGGGGGCGACGGGGTCTTCCCCGGTGATGGCCTGGAGTGCCGCGAACCAGTGGTCGGGCTTCTGTTCCAGATCGCGTAGGATGAGCGGCACCACGTCCGATCCCAGGGCGATGATCCCCTGATAGGCAGGGTGCTGAACGATCTTCGTGGCCGATGAGAGGGGACCGATGGCATCTCGCCACTCGGCTGCGAGTTGCCGGAATCGGTTTTCCACGTCCGCACTCTGTGCCCGGTGGATTCCTTCTGGCACGTCGCTGTGTTTTTCGGTAACGGCCACGGTATGTTCCCTCGGTTCCATGATTGCATTCTAACTGGCCGCCAGTCTTCCTCGCCAGACGATCCAGGTGTTTGCCGTAGGAACGCAGCCCACACTCTGGTTCTTCAATTCCCGAACACAGATCAAACAAGAGTTCCTGAAACCGATCCTTCTCAGTCGGGCTTATGCCATAACATCCCAAACAGTCTCGTTGCCGTAAGTTATCAATTATCAATTGTTAGTATTATTCATATATTATGACATTTCATCATTCGCTCATTTCAGCCCCAGCTTCCAGTGAGGGATGTGCTGATCGAAGGATGAAATGTCATGTTGATTCTGGATTGGATAAATGGTATAGAAGACATACTTACGTCGAACCAAGTGTTCGGGATGTATTGGCACTTATCCATTTAACACATGACAGCACGGGAAATTCTCAATCGGAAGATGCGTTGGACTGGGCCGATTGTCTTGCTAGCTTTGGGACGGTTTTCTGTTGTGGGGCACTGATAAGCCACCTGTCTGGCGGGAAAGAATTAGATCCAAGTTTGAGGCCAATTCTGTTCGTCTTCTTTCCTGCCTTCTTTATTTGTGTGGTTGCCATTTTGTATGCTACTGGTGGCGGCCTTACATGCCCCAAATGCCGGGGTAACTTGGGGCCTGTAATCACTCGATACAGTGCTTTCTCGGTCCCTCCGAAACTAAAGCATTGCCCGTTCTGTGGACTTGATTTTGACAGTGAATTAAACGACATATCAACACAAACCAATTCTCCTGATCCGACATTCTAATTTCTGCCGACCTTTTTCAAAAACTGCCAAAGCCGTGTCGTGCCCCCCTATGACACAAATGTTCATCGGAATGCGAAAAACCGCTTGTGCGTCAACGAGCCAGTGTCGCGGGAAACGCCAAAACTGAGGATAAACTGTCAAAAACCCGTCGCTGACGCTTCCGGCTCGTCAAATTGCGGTGGGTGGAACCCGTCGCTGACGCTTCCGGCTCGTTAAGCCCGGCTCGTCGAGTTGCTCGATCCGCTCCCCTACGGCTTCACAATCGTCCCGTCCTTCCTCCGCAGGTTGCCCCAGCGGTAGTCGAATGGCGGGTCGTCGGTGATCGGGAACTTTGCCGCGAGGTTCTCATCCATGTCGATTCCCAGCCCCGGCTTGTCGTTCGCCCAGAAGTAGCCGTCTTTCAGTTCGGGACAACCCGGGAACACATCCTTCTCCGCCTGCGTGAAGACTCGCCCTTCCTGAATGCCGAAGTTGGGCACCGCGAGATCCAGATGCACGTTCGCGGCGTGTCCAACAGGCGATACGTCGCCCGGTCCATGCCAGGCTGTTCGCACCGCGAAGAACTCGCACATCGCCGCGACCTTGCGGGCCATTGTCAGTCCACCCACCTGCGAGAGATGAAGGCGGATGAAGTCGATGAGCTGCTTGCTGATGAGCCCCACCCATTCGTTCGGGTTGTTGAAGAGTTCACCCATCGCAATGGGTGTGCTCGACTGCGCCCGGAGCTTTTCGAAGTAACCGATGTCCTCGGGACTGAGCGGATCTTCAAGGAAGAACAGCTTGAACTGCTCCAGGTCTTTGGCGAGTTGAATCGCCATGATGGGTGGAATTCGCTCGTGGACATCGTGAAGCAGTTCCACTTCGTCGCCGATTTGCTTGCGGATGTACTCGAAGAGCTTGGGCACAGTGCGGACATACGCTCGCGGTTCCCACACTTGCGGTGTCGCGTTCGAGTTCTTATCGTCCTTCCCACCTCCCTTAGCGCCTGCTGCTCCGTAGGTCGCAAGTCCCGGCACATTAACCTGAATGCGAACGACTCGCTGCCCATCTTCGATGAGTTTGCGTGCGGCCTTCTCGACATCCCCGAACGTCTCTCCGGACGCATGGCGATACGTCTCGACCGCCTTGCGGCATTTCCCGCCGAAAAGTTGGTACACCGGCATGCCTGCACGCTTCCCGAGAATGTCCCACAAGGCCATGTCAACGCCGCTGATCGCGTTGCCGAGTACCGGTCCGTTTCGCCAGTACGAGCTGACGAAGTTCGATTGCCACAGGTCTTCGATGTTCAGGGGATTCTTGCCAATGAGGAAGGGCTTGAGATACTTATCGACCGCGGTTTCGACCGCGCGAGCCCGCTGGGTAAACGTCGCGCATCCGAGACCGTAGAGCCCCGGCTCGCTCGTCACCACCTTCACAACGACGAGCCGGATGTTCGCGGGTGCGGTGAGGAAGGTCTTCACATCGGTGATCTTGATCGCGTCGCCCTTTGCGGCAGGCACTGGCGGTTGCGCTGCGCGAGACGAGGAGGAGAAGAACCACGGCAGCGTTGTGGGAGCGGCAACGGCGGATCGGGTGAGCATTTCGCGACGGTTCATGAGGCAGCCTCGGTGGGAGAAGAAAGGGCGTGACGCCCGCCGAGCTTACCCGCGAAGAATTGCGAGTCCAGTAGGGAAAAGAGAAAATGGATGTGGTTTGAAGGGCGGTATTTTGCGATCGATAAACGATCGCTTTACGAATCGTTGTCCGAGATTTTGGCGAATCCCGACTCAACGAGAGTGCGGCTGGCCATGGTCGCCGCTTTCTCGCGGGCATAATTGATGCCGGTAGCACGCTCGAGCTTGTTCCAGTAATTCATAGCTCGATCGAACATTCCCGGTCTTTCCTTCCCCAGTCGTTCACAGAGGCGGGCGAGTGTCTCAAGTACCCAAGTGTCCGCTCCGCCTCGGGCGTTGGCCAGTTTTTCGATTTGACGGAGCGGTCGAAAGCACAAATCGTGCAAACCGACCGCATCGTAGAGTCGGTAGAGTTCCCGAAGCAAATTCGGGCTGTCGGGACGGGCACGGAGAGCCCGGTTGAGAACGATAAACGCCTCCTCGGGTCTTCCTGAAGTCCGCAAAGCTCGGGCCGTGGTTGTCTCGGGCGTATCGTACCAAAACCGTTTGAGTCGTTCGCGTTGGGCACCGAACCAACTGCCGAGTCCAGGTTGCGAACCCGTTTGCGGCGTTTGGGCCTTAAGCCACTGATCGAGTCGTGCTCCCGAAGCGTACATCGCTGCCATCCCCGGCACGATATCGGGGCTCGATGGCAAGGTCGTTTCGATGGTGGGAGCATCCGTTACGGATGAGGCAGTTTCCGGTCTTGCTGGCTCAATAATACCAGCAACGGTTTCCTGACTCGCATCGAGCTGGTTCCTGGTCTCTTTGGAGCCAATCGCGTTTTGCTCGCGCAGTTCAATCCGCACAACCAGTGGCCCGATGTGCAACTCATCGTCGTTTTCGAGGGCTACAACTTCCGATACCGCACGGCGATTTCGGCCAATTAAAGCCTTCGCAAGGGCATGGACATACCAAACGCCCCCGTGGGCCGCGAGGAGCGCGTTCAGCCGGGAGAGTTTGGTATCCGGATAGCGGACGTGGCAGACCCGCAGGCGGCCAAAGAGCAGATTGTGATCAACAACCCGGCACTCTTCCATTCCATCCGGGAAGCGGATATAGGCGAAACACGAGGGGAGTGAAGGGGTTTCCGCCACTGGGGGATCAAGAGGCAAACTGGAAATCGCAGTGAACCGAAACCGATCTTCTGCAATTTCCAACAGGTCGCCCGATTGAGGGGTGACTTGCTGAGTCACTCGTAAAGGTTTGCCGTTGAACAGCACTTTGTCGTCGGAAAGCCCGTGGACAGACCACCCGGTCGGGTATGAGACGATAAGCGCAGCCAAAAACGGCCCATTCTCCGTTGTCCGGATCGTGGCGTGTTCGGCGGTTCCGATCAGCGTGCGGTTCGGGTTAAGGGCGGTTGTTTCCCCCGTCCGCATGTTCTCCAGGTAATAGTCCATCCCGAATTCCGCAGGGCAAAACCATCACTCACAGGCGGTGAAGCCGCCGTCGAGCGAAGAATGCTTATTAATAATATACTCCACGCTGCCAAACCCTCGCAAGCACAGCCGGCTACTAACACCGACAAGACGACTTTTAGAAGTGGGTTTTTGTGTTAGGGGTAAAATCTTCGTTGCCGCAACGATCGTACTGGGACGCCTCTCACCGATCGCTCACCCTCGGAGTATCAGGACGACCAGGATGACCAGGACGATCGCCAGGATCGCGAGAACAAGAGGTCGCCGCAATAAGGTAATCAGTCGTTCTGGAATCGCAACCTCGGTCCCGGGTGGCTGGCGCAGATGATCGGGCAGGAAAATTCGTTCCAGGAATGAAAGGAATGGATCGGCCGCTCGCGAAAAAGGGTTCTGGATATTCGTGTCGGGAGCTTCAACAACGGGTCGCTTGGGTCGCCGGGGTTGCGTGACTTCCGTGGAGTGCGACGGCTCAGCCGAAGTGGATTTTGACCGTCCCGGATTGAAAAGCGGTGCGCCAAGTGAAGAAGAGGTTGCAACCACTTCGCGGGGGCGGAGTTGCTGGAACTCTTCAAGTAGCTCGGCCGCCGTACTCCGTTGCTCGTGATCTTTCGCCATCATCTGTTGGAACAGTCGGTTAAGTTCGGGAGGAACAGCCGAGTTGAACTCCAGGATGTCGGGCACGTCTTCGCGGCAATGGGCGTTTCTGTAGGCAACCGGATCTCGCCGCTCTTTCTTGAAAGGGTGCCGACCGGTGAGCATGTAGAACAGCGTCCCACCAAGAGCATAAATGTCGGACGCAACGACTATCTCCCCCACCCACTGTTCGGGCGATGCGTACTCCATTGTCCCGACAAAGACTCGGGGAGCCGAACCATCCAGTTCAACGGATTCGCCAATCCGATTCACCGCTCCAAAGTCGAGGAGCTTGGCAGTGGTTTCTTCCCAGGGAACGTCTGGCCCGGGATGTGGACCGACGATCATGACGTTCTCGGGTTTCACATCCCGATGAATGAATCCGCTCTGGTGGATCACAACTAGTCCATTGAGTAAATCGCAGACCCAGTGAATCGCGAATGGCCACGGAATGGGGCCGATTTGCCGAACCAGCCGCTGGAGGTCCGTCCCGTTCACGAACTCCATCGCGATGAGGTATTCATCGGTTGGATCGCCCTGCGCATCCCGAATTCGCTCGTAGAGATAGAATCGAGCAACATTTGGGTGCTGAATCTTGATCATCGCCCGGGCTTCCTGCTCGAATCGCTTCCGGCGGCTTTCCGTGTCGCGAATCAGGATTTTGACCGCGGCAAATCGGGGCGGATTGAGTTGACGGCTGCGATAGACCTCGCCTTGGCCGCCATGCCCGAGTTTGTCGAGAAGGAGGAACTGATTCAAAACCAGATCGCGGCGAAGCAAATCGAGTTCATTATCGTCAAATCGCGACTGAATGATATCGCGCTGGTATTCGGTCAATCCGGGCGGGGCGGGTGATGGACCTTCCCACCAAATGGGGGTATTTTTGCTGAGGCGAGCGAGGATACGAGAGAGATCTTCGCGACCGATTTGCGCGGCCTCATCCCATTGATTCCTGGAAATCAGCCGGCACTTGATCAATATGTCCGCAAGTTCCGAAAGTCGTGGCATCGTGGGAGGCCGTTGCCAGTCGGGGAGGGCGGAGGGGGAGGGCAAACGAATGGACGACACCCCTACATACCATCATTCTTACATTTTGCGACTGAAATCCAAGGTGAACCTATTTTAAAGCGAGCCGGGAGCGTGAGGACCGGAGTCTGTCTCCGATCCCACACGCTCCCGGTTCGCTAGGAATTCCGGTCGCTCACGCTTCCGGCTCGTCAAGAACTCACTCGACAACTGGCTTCTTGGGTTCGCCCGTGGCTGTCTTCGCTGGTGCATTGAGCGGGGCCATGATGTCATCCACAGACTTGCTGGAATATGGAGTAACTGAAGGTTCCAGGGTGGACGGCAGGAGCTTGAGCTTCTCCCGTTCGATGTCCATCTTCGTCCTCAGTGCCCGGATGTCTTCCTTGATCTTCGCCAGCCGACTGTCGTCCGTCTGGTACTTGCTCTCCATCTGTTGGAGCTTGAGGTTTGTCAGCTCAGCTTCAAGACCATCAACCGCGGCGGCCAAATCGGTTTTTTGGTTCTTCAGTGTCTCCAGTTGCTTTTCCAGGCTCTCCTTGACCTTCTCCCGGGTGGCAACGGTGGCATCCATCGAATCCAGCGACTTCTGATTGTACGTGTAAGTTCTCACGCCGCTCTCAAGTTCGCCCTTGGCAGCCGCGATGCTCAGCTTGCGGTCGCCGAAAATCACTTGCTCGGTTGTCTTGTCGGTCGCCTTCTTGATCGCCTCAGCGCGGGTATTGAGGAGTTCCTTGTCCTGGCTCTGCTTGGCGCGAAGGTTGTCGGCCTTTTCCTTCAGTTGAACAACTTCCACCCGCTCCTTGGCCAACTGATTCACAACCGTCATGAGATCCTTATCGAGCAACTTGATCTCGTTCCGCAGGCGGCCAATCTCCTTTTCCGGTGGAATATTGGCTTCAGCCTCCTCGCGGAGGGCATTCATCTCGGAGCGGATGTACGATCCGATCTTCGTGCTTTTCACCGCGGCTACGGCAACGAACCCGACCGCCGCCACGATCACCAGTTTCTTCAACATTACAACGCACCTCTGAGAAGTAAGGGCGGGATCTCGGTCGTCCCGAACGCCGGGCTCCTGCCATGGACCTGATTTTGCTTCGTCCGCTTCCCGTTCGGTCTTTCATTCTATCCAGTGCGGCGAAGCTCGTCTGAAATGTATTCGCTGCTCCTGACGGGAGATTTATCCGGAATTTGCGATTCTTTCGGTTTCAGTTTGTATTCTGCCAGTTGAAACAGGGACCGCGGCAAGATCCGTGGCTGTAACTTACATATCGGAGAATAGTTATGCCGCGGGCTGTGATTGTGGGAGCGGGTATTGGCGGGCTGACCGCGGCAATCGCGCTGAAACAAACCGGCTGGGATGTTTCCGTCTACGAACGCGCCCGGGAGCTGCGCGAAGTCGGAGCGGGAATTACCCTCTGGGCCAACGCTGTCAAGGTGTTACGAAAACTGGGTGTTGGTGAAGCCATTGAGGGAGCCGCGGCAACAATCCGTCAGACCGAAGTGCGGACATGGCGGGGCAAGTTGCTGTTGGGTTCTGACTTCGGACGGATTAACCAGAAGCTCAACACACCCACCATCGGTATTCACCGAGCCGATTTGCTGGCCAAACTGGTCGATGCTCTCGGGCGGGAACACATCACCCTCGGAACGACCTGCGTCTCTTACTTCCAGGACGAAAAAGGGGCAACCGCCCTCTTTGCGGAAGGGGATGAGGTTCGCGGGCAACTTTTAGTGGGGGCCGATGGAATCCAATCACTGGTACGCAACCAACTCCTTGGCAACGAACCCCTGCGCTATGCGGGTTACACGGCCTGGCGGGGTGTTGGGCTGATTGACCATCCGGAAGTGCCGCTGGGCGTGACGTTTCTTGCTCTGGGTCGGGGGTCGCAGGTTGGCATGCTTCCGATTGGGAGAGGCCGGACTTACTGGTTCGCCACGGCAAACGTCCCGGCTGGTGAAGGTGGCGGATCAGGCGGCCACAAGGCGGATTTGCTGAAGCGATTTGGGGACTGGTATCCAGCGATCCCGGCGGCAATCGAGGCGACACCGGACGCGGCAATCATCCGGAACGACATCGTTGACCGTCCGCCGGTGCGGAAGTGGACCGATGGGCGGGTCACGCTTCTTGGTGACTCCGCGCACCCAACGACTCCGAATCTGGGTCAGGGGGCATGTCAGGCAATCGAGAGTGCCTACGTCCTGGTGAAGTGTTTGCGGGAGGCGGAGGAGGTGCCGACGGGGTTGCTGGCTTACGAACGAGGGCGTTTCGACCGCACCGCGTATATTACGAATCAATCCTGGAAGATTGGAAAACTCTTTGCCTATGAAAACCCCGTGAAGTGCTGGTTTCGGAATCGCCTTTTGAGTCTGATGGGTGGTCTGGCTCGCAAGCAGACCGAAAAGCTGATCAGTGTCGAGGTGTGAACGGATGACGACTCTCGCTTCCAGGGGTGGAGCGAGCCGAAAGCGAGCGCAACCCCTGGAAGCCTATTCGACGACGGAGGTACACATGCCCGTATCGACAGCAATCGCAGAGAGCAACCGTATCCAGACGGAGCGTCTTCGGAATCTGGTCCAGCGGTTGAATCCGGACATGCTGGCCGTGCGACTGCCCCACGGTTGGACGGTCGCCGTCGCCCTGGCACACATTGCCTTCTGGGATCGGCAGCGGCTGTGTCTGATGCGTCGATGGGCAGCGGGCGATATGTGCCACGGAGGATATGATGGCGAGTTGTTCAACGAGGTGCTGCTGCCCTTCCTGGAAATGATTCCGCCGAACCTCGCGGCAGCCACCGCCCTCCAGATGGCCGAGGAGGTGGATGCCTTCCTCCTGTCGGTATCCGATGAGGTCGTGCAGATGGCGTTGGCGCGGCCCGACCGCCCGAACCTGGACCGTGGCAGTCACCGGGAATACCATCTCGACCGAGTGGACCAGGCACTCGCGGACGCTGGGTACTGATAACTAACGTCCCCGGCTGATCTTGCCAACCGCGCTCAAGCCATCAGCGTAATAATCGGAGATCACTATGAAAATCGAGGCCACATCGTCGAGAGATGTTCTCATCCAAAGCGATCAGCTAAACGAAGCCGTGCGCTTTTACGAAACGGTACTCGGTTTGCGTGTGACCCACCGAAGCGAAGCACTTGTTGGCTTGGAGACAGGCTCATTTTGTCTCTATGTCGAAAAGGGTCCGTCCTATGGCCCTGTTTTCGAGTTCTATGTCTCCGACCTTGCCGTCGCAAAAGAGAAGCTGGTCGCCGCGGGGTGTCGAGTTGAAAATGAAGACCCCAGTATTCCTCGTTGTTATATTCGCGACCCTTTCGGCCTCATTTTCAATCTGGCAGAGCGTAAACCTGTGCTGTCGAACGCACATCAGCCTCCATATGCTTCGGAGGAATCCTTGTGAGCGCAGACCAGCGGCTCGTCTCCGAGCGATTCCCGCGAGCTTCGACTTACCACCCCGACTGGGTCATCGCCAACGTCAGCGGCGGGGCCAACGCCTTGTGGATGACCGAATGGCTCACCGAGGCGATGGACCTGCGGCCCGGCATGCGCGTGCTGGATCTCGGCTGCGGTCGGGCGATGTCATCGATCTTCCTGCGCCGGGAATTCGGCGTGCAGGTGTGGGCAACCGACTTGTGGTTCAGCGCTTCGGAGAACATCCAGCGGATCAGGGATGCCGGGGTCGAGGACGGCGTTTTCCCAATCCATGCAGATGCGCGATCGCTGCCGTTTGCCGCGGAATTCTTCGATGCCATCGTGTCCATTGACTCGTTCATCTACTACGGGACGGACGACCTGTATCTGAATTACCTTGCCCGGTTCGTCAAGCCGGGCGGCCCGGTGGGCATCGCCGGGGCAGGGTTGATGCAGGAAATCACAGGCACAGTCCCCGATCATCTCCGAGCATGGTGGACTCCCGACCTCTGGTGTCTGCATTCGGCAGACTGGTGGAAGCGGCACTGGGAGCGAACGGGCATCCTGGACATCGTGCTTGCCGACACCTTGCAGGATGGTTGGCGAATGTGGCTGGACTGGCACAAAACGGTGGTCCCCGAGAATCGCGTGGAGATTGAGGCAGTGGAGGCCGACCGAGGAAGCTACCTGGGCTATGTTCGCCTCGTGGGTCGCCGCCGTGGTGATGTGAAGCTGGACGAGCCCATCGGGTCCCTTCCCGTGCAGTACACGAAAAAGCCTTTGCTACGGAGTGAGAAGCCATGAGGATGAATTGTGCGTCAATACTTTTGAGGTGGAGTCCAATGGGCATGACACCAAAGACACCTGCTGCGGAACTCCATCTCTTTCAGGGGGTCTGGTTTCCTACTCACATGTCGTGTGACGGTCTACCACCTGAAATCTTCGAACCCACATTTCCAACACACCGCCACTTGTTTTTGCTAACGATAGTTGACGAGATGTTCCATTGCATTTCAAACTTAAACCCAGAGTATTACGCTTCAGGTGGACGACTCAGGGTATTTCCTGATGTTGGCAGATTGACGTTGGAATACGTTCAGATCCCTCCCGAGTTTTACACTCCCTACGCTTACCGGGTGAGCGGAGACCAATTGCTATTACAATCGGGTGGCTTTCCTTGGTCCGGCAAGCATGACTCGGTCGCCTCGATTCGATATGTCCGGATAGCTGCCAAACCGACGCCTGAAATAGCAGCAGTCATTGAGAACATCACACACAGTTGGATGTGGTATTGGAATCCAGGTCGCTAACTTCCGGATAACGAGGGACGAATAACGGAGGACCCCACTCACTCACTGCACCCGCAGGCTCTGTACCCAAGCCTCCTCGCGGACGAGTTCGTCTTCGGTCAGACCACCGGGTCGATGGATCGCGGCGGTTGCGGCTCGACCGCTCGTCAGATCGGTTGCGGTCACCTCGATCCGTCCGTTTGCTGCCACTCCACACTTGACGCGCACCGGCGAGCCCTTCGGCAGATTCCCCGGCAACCCATCAATCCAACACTCTCCGACAGGAATGCACGCTGCGGCCTGTTGGGCTTCACCCTGCAAGATCCGAACGCGAACTCGCGCCTGGCTGTCCGTTACGGTGTAGTAGACCTGTTCGGTGGCAGCAGGAAGTTGCGTGTTCTTCGGCACCAGCTTGTGATTCATCCGCTGGGCACCCTGTCGCACTTCCACACCCAGACTGTGAGCGTTCACGCTGATCTCGACCACATCGGCAAGCGATGCCAAAGCCGAGGAATTTGACTCTCGCATCCGCTTGCCTTGCGATGGCAGAATCCCGGCGTGCAACGCTGCCCCGCGAGCGACCACCTCGCTCACCGCCAGGGTCCGCTCCGGTTCCTTCCCCGTCAGTTCCGCAAGCATCTGCCCGGTTGCCGGCATGTGAGTGCTGCCGCCAACCAGCAGCACCTTGTCCACCTGCGGCCAGGTCAACCCGGCGTGTGCGAGTGTTTCCTGGGTCGTCAGACGAGTCCGGATCAGCAGATCCTTCGTCATGGTCTCGAACTCGGTTCGGGACACGGGAAGCGTCAGCCGGTGCCCGGCGTGAACCACCGTCACGCTGGCCTGTTCGACCTTGCTCAAGGCTCGCTTGGCCCGCTCGACCGTGGCCATGAGCATCGCCAGGGATTGTGGATCTTCCCGCGGATCGGAGCCGAACTGGATGCGGAACTTCTCCGCGGCCCACCCAGCAAGCCGGTCGTCCCAGTCCTTCCCACCGAGCCGCACATCCCCTTCGATCGCGAGTACCTGGAAGCGTTTCTTTCCGAGCCGCACAAGGGTCACATCGAATGTCCCACCGCCGAGATCGTAAACCAGAACGGTTCGATTCGTTGTGGTTTCCGGAATTGCCTGGCCGCCGATGGCATAGGCAAGGGCGGCGGCAGAGGGTTCATCGAGAATGTCGAGGACATTCAGACCCGCGATGCGGCCGGCATCCATTGTCGCTTTTCGGCGCGTGTCATCGAAATAAGCCGGTACGGTGATGACGCAATGGCTCACCGGGCCGAGTTGCACTTCCGCATCCTGGGCAAGTTTGCGAAGGATGATAGCGGAGAGTGTTTCGGGGCGGAACTCGCGTCCCGCAACGAGCTGTCCGTAATCGGGTAACCCCATTCGCCGCTTGATGAGGGAAGCAACGCGATCGGGCTGCTCAAGAGCCATGTCGAGAGCCGGTTGGCCGACAACGGCTGAGCCGTCGGGAGCAAGATAAACGGCCGAAGGGGTGAGAACATCCCCATCCCGGTTGGGAACTGCTACCGGGCGTCCGCGGTCGTCCAGAGTGGCGACCGCGCAGAAAGTCGTGCCGAGATCAATGCCGATCAGTGCCATAGCAAGGATAACGGAATATGGAGGGCCGTGAAGACAGGAAAGCCCATCCGTCAGTTGGGATGGGCCTGTTCACTTTCACTCATTGTAACGCAGATTGACTCAGAAGGGATGAAGGATGAGGGATGAAGGAAGACAGAAGAATGTCTTTATTCATCCCTCATCCTTCATCCCTCATCCCTTCTGGAATCACTCGCTTCTGCCCATCAGATAGGAGCGGAGTTCGACAAACACCTGGGAACACTTTTGCCGCCAGGCTTTGTCGGCAAGCAAACTTGGGTGAGACGGACGGAACAGGACGTGTACGGTCAGTCGATTCTCTTGCCCGGGGTGAGTGTGGTGCAGGTGCAGTTCCACATCGACCATGTTGGAGGATTTGCGGCCAAGCCCCAGCCAGGAGAGCGGCCCACTCGGCGGCGATTTTCGCCCACCTAGCCGGACTTTGATCAGTCCTGGAACACTTTCGACCACTTCGCCGCCGACATCGTGGACGAAACCCCGGAGTTTCATGATCGCGATTGCCTCCGGCATCCACGCATCCATGTGAAACGGGAGCGCGGCTTGTTCCCGAACGGGAGTAGTTTGCACGGCGGTCTGCGCAATCCCGTTAGAACTTGCTTCGTGTCGGGAACCCGGCACCCCCGGGATGATGTGGCTCGACCCACCGGGCAACCCCGGTCGCGAAAGCTTGGAATCGAGAAGTGTCTGCGCCCGCTCCAGAGCCGTATCGAACCGATCCGCCAGATCCCGCGCCGTCTGTGGGCGCTCATCGGGATCCTTCGCCAGGCAATCGAACACGAGTTGCTCGACTTCCGCGGGAACCCATCCCGATAACCCCACCTCCGAAAACGTGGGAGCGTATTCGGTGGCGTGAGCGAGAAGGATATCCATACTGTTTGGACCGTTGAACGGGAGCCGCCCCGTCAACAACTCATACATCATCACCCCGACCGAGTAGAGATCCCCGCGGTGATCCATCTCTTCGCCGCGAACCTGCTCCGGGCAGATGTAGCCTGGCGTGCCGACAGCGAAATCCACATTCGTATCGGTCACTTTCCGCGCCGGCTCGCCCTCAATCAACTTGGCGAGTCCGAAATCCATGACCTTGATTCGTTCTCGGGGGGTATCGGGATCGACCACCATCAGGTTCGCTGGCTTCAGGTCGCGGTGGATGATCCCTTCATCGTGCGCAGCCTGGAGTACCTCGCACAATTCACCGATTATTCGCCCAACGCGCGGAGCGCTCATCCGCCCGTTTCGGGCCAACATGCTCTCCAGGTTCACTCCCTTGACGTACTCCATCACAATGCAGGGGCCAAGCGGGTCGCTCAGACTTGCATCGTACAGTGTGACCGCGCCCGGGTGATGAAACCGGGCCATCAGCATGGTTTCTCGTTGAAATCGATCTCGAAACTTGGCATCCGCAGCGATGTGCTCGTGCATCACCTTGACGACGACATCCCGCCCGAGGTCGAGTTGACGGGCCAGAAAGACCCGACCCATTCCTCCTTCCCCGAGGACACGTCGAGTCTCATATCGACCCAAAAACACACGGCCAATCATGCGTGATCTCGTTCGGTGTCCGACCTGGACGGAGGTGGCAACAGGCGAAAGAACTCTAGAGCGAAAAACCCGCACAGGCCAACCGGGTTCCCAGACCGGAAGATTCGGACTATTAAGGGCGAGGCGAAAGAATGAGGTGGGGAATGAATTTGGCACCGCGAAACCCTGTGAGTCTTCGTCAATTCATTCGCTGTAATCGATTCTCCAGCCCCCATCTTCTCCGGCAACTCCGATCTTGGGAGTAGCACCGTTTGGATTGTCTACCTAGAATTGGTAATTTGGATAATCTGTAGGTATGAAATTTGTCCCCGGCCAATAAACTCGGGCGGGCTTCAAACTAACGAATCGTCCGTACTCAACACGAGTTACACCATGAGTTGCCCCTTCCGCACTGGCCGCAGGCCAGCGTTCGGTTTGCTTGCCATCCTGCTTCTCTATGTCCCGGCTACCCTCGCCCGCGCTGAAGAAGCGCAGGACACCAAAAAAGAAATTGCCGAGGTCGAAAAGCAGATCGCCGATCTGCAAAAGAAGCTGGAGGAACTCAAAAACCCTAGCCTTGTTGCACCCGGGCCAGGAATCGTTCCCGAGTCGGCCGTGAAAAAGATGATTTGGCGGTCCATCGGACCTGCCAACATGGGCGGGCGCATCACAGCGATTGCCGTTGTCGAGTCTGATCCCGCGACCTACTACGTCGCAACCGCATCCGGTGGTCTTCTCAAAACCACCAACAACGGCACCACCTTTACCCACCTGTTCGACCGCGAGGCCACTGTCTCCATCGGGGATGTGGTCGTGTCGCCGAGCGATCCGAACATCGTCTGGGTCGGCACCGGCGAAAACAATCCGCGTAACTCCGTGTCTTACGGCGATGGCGTCTACAAGAGTACAGATGCCGGGAAATCGTGGCAGAACATGGGGCTCAAACAATCCTTCCAGATCGGGAGAATCATCGTTCACCCGAAAGACCCCAACATCGTCTACGTTGGGGCGCTCGGCCGCCTTTATGGACCCAATGAGGAACGCGGTCTGTTCAAGACCGAGGATGGTGGGAAGACCTGGAAGAAGATCCTGTACGTCGATGACAAAACCGGCGTCATCGAGATGCGGATGGACCCCAACGAGCCGAATTCTCTCTTGGTTGGGATGTGGGAGCGAAAGCGCGATGGGTTCGATGGGCACTTTGGCCCAGCGACCGATTGGCCGAGCCCGGATCAATACGGTCCCGAAGTGACTTATGGCCCGGGCGGTGGGCTGTTCAAAACCGCCGATGGCGGAAAGACCTGGAAGAAACTCACCGATGCCAAACTGAACACCGGACTGCCCACGGTGAAAACAGGCCGCATCGGGATCGACTATTCCCGCAAGACCAAGGGTCTTGTGTTTGCCATCATCGACACCGAGAACGTCGGCAAGGGCCGACCGGCACTCACCGTCTACATGGGGCTCACCAGCGAGACAGAGAAGGGTGGCGGAGTGAAGGTCGAGGATGCTATCGAGGACGGACCCGCAGCCAAGGCCGGGGTGAAAACCGGAGATGTGATTACCGCCGTGGATGGCAAGAAAATCGCCGACTACGATGCCCTGATCGACTACATCGCCACCAAGAAGGCCGACGATGTGGTGAAGTTCACAATCAAGCGGGGCGACAAGGAACTGGTCCTGGATGTGAAGATGGTCGCAAAGCCGATGGCGGATCGACCCGCTCCGAAGGCGACAACCACGCTTATGCCCGGCTTCCTCCCCATGACGGGTCCGGATGCTCCGTTGAAAGTGGCAAGCTTGCCGAAGGGTGGGCAAGCCGAGAAGGCTGGAGTGAAAGTCGGGATGGACATAATTTCCGTCAATGGCAAGGAAGTGTCGAACGGGCAGCAATTCCGAACCGAACTGCGAACCTCTCCCAAGGCCACCGACCCCCGTAAGGCGGGAGACAAGCTCCAGATCACATTCATGGAAGGGGCAAAGAAGCTCGAGACCACTCTGGCCCTGGAGCCAATGGAGTTCGCTGCGCCGGGCGGCGGCGCTGGTGGTCGCGGTCAACCCAGCCCAACCCGTCCGTTCGTACTCGATCGCACAGTGGGAGGACAACAGCCGAACGTCGGGAAGGATCAAGGAAAGGATGGCTTTCAGACTGGCGGGGTATATGCCTCGAAGGATGGTGGTGAAACCTGGGCGCGGGTGAACAGCCTGAACCCACGACCGTTCTACTTCTCGAACATCCGCGTCGATCCGAATGATGACAAGGTGCTCTACGTCCTGGGCGATACAACGCTGTGGCGGAGTTCCGATGGCGGGGTCAAGTTTGCCTCCGCCTCAGCCAGCGGCGTTCACCCGGACCATCACGCTCTCTGGATCGACCCACGCGATAGCCGTCACATGCTGATCGGGTGCGATGGCGGTTTCTACGTCACTTACGATCGGGGTGTGACCTGGGACCACCTGAACATCCTGGCCATCGGCCAGTTCTACCACATCTGCGTGGATAATCAGAAACCCTATTGCGTGTATGGTGGGCTTCAGGACAACGGGAGTTGGGGTGGCCCATCTCACACACTCCGCGGCATTGGTCCCGTGAACGATGACTGGCTGTTCCTCAACGGCGGAGATGGATTCGTCTGCCGCGTGGACCCGACCGACCACGACATCGTCTATGCCGAGAGCCAGAACGGAGCGATGAATCGACGAAACCTTCGGACGGGAGAAAACCGATTCATTGGCCGGCCGGGTAATGCGGGCGAGCAACTTCGCTGGAACTGGAACACCCCGTTCATCCTTTCCAGTCACAATCCAAGCATCTTCTATTGCGGTGCGCAGTTCTTGTTCCGCTCGATCGCGCGAGGCGACAACCTCAAGACGATCAGCCCGGAACTCACCCGGAGCAAGGCTGGCACCATTACCGCGATTGCCGAGAGTCCTCGGAACCCCGATCTGCTCTGGGTGGGAACCGACGATGGAAATCTGTGGATCACGCGGGACGGTGGCGGAAAGTGGGACAATCTTCTCGACAAACTGAAGGCAGCCGGACTCCCCGGACCGCGGTGGGTTGCCAGCATCGAACCGGGCCGGACGGTGGAAGGACGATGTTATGTCTGCATCGATGCTCACCGCTCCGACGATGACAAGCCGTACCTGCTCGTGACCGAGGACTTCGGCCAGACGTGGAAGCCGGTGGTCGGCAACCTCCCGGCGTTCGGTTCCACCCGCGTCTTGCGCGAAGACATCACCAACCCGAACATCCTCTATTGCGGGACCGAGTTCGGTATCTGGGTGTCTGTGAATCGCGGGGCTGGCTGGGCCAAGTTGAATAACAATCTCCCGACGGTCGCGGTCCACGAAATCGCCCAGCCAACGACCGCCAGCGAAATCGTGATCGCCACCCACGGGCGAAGCCTGTGGGTGTTGGAAGTGGCCTCACTGCGTCAAATGCCAATCCGCACGGAGAAGGTTGGTAACGATGACAGGACGATCGATCCGCTGAGCGGTCCCGTGACCCTGTTTTCTCCGGCCACTGCCGTCCGATGGAAGCTTGAGACTGGCCGCGAGTTCCCGTATTCGAAGGATGTGCGAAAGTTCTATGGGACGAACCCGACACCCGGGGCGACGTTCGATTACCTGCTGGCGAAGCCCGCGAAAGCCGCATCGCTCAAGGTGACCGATGTGAACGGAGTCATTGTCCGCAACTTCCCCTCAACTCCCGTGGAAGCTGGGTTCCATCGCCTGGCGTGGAACTTGAGTTCCCAGCGAGGAACGGTCCCGGCTGGCGGTTACCGGGTGGTGTTGACTGTGGATGGAAAGGAATACACCCAGGCGCTTCTGGTGGAGAACGACCCGAAGGCCGATCCGAAAGCGATCATCGCTTTCGATCTGAAGGTGCCCGGGATGGAAGAGGGTGATGACGATGAGGATGAGATCGTCCCGTTCATCCCGAAGAGCAAGGATTGAGGGGAACTTCCGCCCATACCCGGATTTTTCTGCGCGACTGAGCGGGGTTGCGACATGATAAGGGTATGCGAGGTTTCACCACCCAACTCGTCCGCTACCTTTCGACCGTAGCCGACCATCGCACTGATGGCGACCTGCTTACTGGTTTTTTGACCCGGAAGGCAGAAGCCGATTTTGCGGAACTCGTCCGTCGGCATGGTCCGATGGTGTGGGGCGTGTGTCGGCGGGCGTTGCCGGATCGTTCCGATGCCGAGGATGCTTTCCAGACCGCGTTCATGGTGCTGGTCCAGCGTGGGAACCGGCTGGTTACATTTCCATCCATTGGTCCGTGGCTGCATCGCGTTGCCGTGTGGACCGCGCGAAATGTTCGTCGGCGGAATGCGCGACAACTTGCCAAACGGGTAACGCTTCCCGAGCAACTCGTCAGCCGCACTGCCAATGTTGACCTGTCTTTGGATCTCGATGCCGCTCTACTGTCCTTGCCCGAAAAGTTCCGTTCTTCCATCATCCTTTGTCACCTGCTCGGTTTCTCGCGTGCGGATGCGGCAGCTCAACTTGGGTGTGCCGAGCGAACCCTTTCGTCCTGGCTCTCCCGTGGACTGACGCAACTTCGTCACAAACTCCGCGGAATCGACCCAATGAAGGCATTGGGAATTGCCGCAGTGGCGGTTCCAGTCGGACTCTCGGATTCGGTTGTGCGTGCGGCCATATCGCTGCAAACCGCAGCGGTAGCGGCTTCCGTTCTGTCTTCGACCATCTCCCAACTCGTTGAAGGGGTAATCCATATGTTCTGGGTGAAGAAAGCGACTGCCGCAACGGTTGCTCTGTTCGCGGTGTTTGCCTTTGGTGTCGGGATTGGCGTGAGCACCCATCAACTTTCGCCCGCATCGGGAGGTGAGGACAAGGTTGCGGTTCCACAAGCCGTGGCGAATGCCGGTCCATTCGTCGAAGAGGATATCGATGCAAAGATCGCTGAACTGAATCGGAAAATCGCCGAGCTCGATACTGTCATAAGAGTATCCGAAATCGATTCCCCCAGCGCGAAGCTGGAGAAGTTGAAATCTGAACTCAAGGTGCTGCAAGTCCTCAAAGCCCAGAGGGCTCAAGTGAAGTCTCAACCGCCAGCCGAGCAGGACATCGATGCGACGATCGCCGAACTCGAAAAAAGGATTGCGGTTGCACCAAACCAACTCGATCTCTTAACCCTGCAAGCACTCAAGGCTCAGAAGGCGAAGAAGATCCAGGCTGTGCAAGCGAGCCGGGCACTGAAGGACTTGAAGGACAAGCTCGATAGCCAGGAAGTGCAGATCGATGGGAATGTCAACGAGATGACACTGGGCGAGTTGCTCACCCTGCTTTCCAAGAAGTACGACATCACCTTCGTGATCGCGGAAGAGGCCTTCAAGACCGAGAAGATCACAAACATCAAGGAGATGAAGCCAATCGTGGCATCATCGAAGCTGAAAGGTATGAAGCTCGGGGCGTTCCTCGACGCTGTCCTGACCTCCGTGGGTGCCACTTTCATCGTCCGCCCAGACTATATCGAGATCACAACCTTTGAAAAGAGACTGGAAGAGAAGGTTACCCGCGTCTTTCTGGAAGATAGCGTCATCCCACTCGGCTACTACCCGCCCGCCCGGACGCTCATCGTCCGGGGCACAAGCAGCGATCGCCCGGAAGATACCGATAAGAAATTGGAGGATCTGAAATCGCAGTTGTTGAAGTTGCAAGACGATGCGCAAGTTCAATCCCGGATCGCCCGGGAGAAATCCGAAGCTCTGAATGAACAAATCCGGGCAACCACGGCAGCGATTGCTGCTCTCCAAAAGCAGAAGGAGAAAGAGAAGGCTGGCGGCGCGAAAGATCCAACTGCCATCAAGCCAACAGGAGCGTATCTGCAACTGACCATTGGCACCAAGGATGCAATGTGGCCGTTTCAGGTGACGGAGTTCGGTTCGGATGGGAAATCCATCGGCACGATCGCTTTCACGAACGCGGAAGTATTCGGTCGATATTTGGCCCGCACAATGAAGGATACCACCGGACCCAAGGAACTGCGGATTACCGCTCGGGCGGATATGCCGTCCAACGTGCTGGTTTCGGCAATCGAGATGTGCAAGGCCGCGGGGTTCAAAGACATCGTTGTCGCTAACAAGGCAGAGAGTGGCGACAAACTTGCCGACCTCTTTGTCGATCAACAGAAAAAGAAGGCCTTGTTGGAAGAAAGGAGGGCTCTTATTAGGGAAAAACTCCGACTTCAGCAATTTGACGAAATCAAACGTGACCCCATCTTTAACGAACTTGAGGCGGCTGTTACCCGGGCACGTAAGACTCTCATGGACGCCGAAGCCGTGTTTGCGCCCGACTCGCCACAATTGGTCAAGGTCCGGGGGAACTTGAAAGCAGCCGAGGATAAGCGAGACCAATACCACAATGAAGCGAGAGCGAGAGCCGAATCTTTTTTGAAGGATGAACTCCTCAAGCTGGAAGAGTTTATCGAACTACAAGAGCAGCAGCGGAAACTTGAGGATCAGCGCAAGCAGAAAGATCCGCTGAAGCCATAAACCGCCCAGTCCCATGAAACGGTGATTCGTCTGTGTTCGGAACAGGTAATGGGCCGGTTTTTCGGCCGCGCCCTTGTCGGTCACTCGCCCACCCACCATAATTACTCATTGCATTGCCAAAACGGCCAGAGGCGGCCCGCAAACGGGCCGCTCTCTTTCGTTTCTGTTGGGGCTGGTGAGAGTAGTGGGGCACATCCCCGCGAGGGTAACCGGGTCCATGAGGGCACCATGTCGGAATCCATCACACTCAAGGTCCAGCCACGTACCGGGAGAGGTTCCCGAGCCACCGCCAAGCTTCGCAAGGAAGGCCTTGTCCCCGCCATCGTCTACGGACACAAAAAAGAGAACGCAACCATCGCTGTCTCGGCCGAGGAACTCGACCGGGCCATCCGCGTTCTTCACGTCCGGATGCTTGCCCTCGACCTGAATGGAACTGCGGAAACGGTTCTCATTCGCGAGGTCCAGTGGGATCCGTTTGGCAAGCAGATGATGCACGTCGATTTCGAGCGGAAATCGGCAAGTGAGAAGGTCAAGGTGACGGTGCCCGTCGAACTCCGGAATGCCCCCAAGGTCACGGGTGGCGGGGTTCTCGACCAACCGCTTCACACCCTCCACATCGAGTGCCCCCTTGGCTCGATTCCCGAAGCGATCCGGATCGACATCACGAACCTGACGCTCGGCCACCCGATCCATGTCAAGGAGCTGACGCTCCCCGAGGGCGTGCGGGTGCTGGAGTCTGCCGAGGCCGTCGTCGTGCAGCTCAAGCTGCCGGGCGTGGAAGCCGTCGTGGCAGCCCCAGTGGTTCCTGGTGTCACCGGGGTCGAACCCGAAGTAATCAAGGGTGGAAAGAAGGTGGAAGAAGCGGAAGAGGAGTGATCAATTGTGGGTGGTGGGTTGTTGATTGTTGAGAGGAAGTCGGGTGAATCCGGAGGGCGATTCACATCCATTCCCAACTCACAACAAACAATCAACAACCACCAAGGATGACATGAAAATCATCGTTGGCCTTGGCAATCCTGGGACGAAGTACACCGGCACCCGACACAACATCGGGTTTGAAGTCATCGACTACCTCGCTGCTGGCCCAGGATGTTCGCCACCCCGGGAAAAATTCGAGGCGTCCGTTGCAGAAATGAAAGAGGGCGATGAGACGATTCTGCTGGTCAAGCCCCTGACATTCATGAACCTGAGCGGGCGGGCTGTGCGTGCGATTCTCGACTTCTACAAACTGCCGGTCGAACAGGTTTTGATTGTGTGCGATGACTTTAACCTGCCGCTCGGCAAACTACGCATTCGGACGAAGGGAAGTCACGGCGGGCAGAACGGGCTTCGGAATATCCAGGTGCAACTCGGTACGGATGCCTACGCCCGACTTCGAATCGGCGTCGGGCAGCCAACTCCGGGCGATGCGGTGGATTTCGTTCTGTCGAAGTTCAAGCCCGGCGAACGAGCAGCGACGGAGGAAGCGATTGCCAGCGCTGCACAGGCCGCACTCGTATGGGTTCGTCAGGGTGTCGAAGCCTGTATGAACCGCTTCAACGGGTCCGAAGATCCGAACAACGAAAAAAGTAAAGCGAAAAAGGAAAAGCCGAAACCACAAGATAAGAGCCAGACGAAACCGGTCGAATAGTCAGTAGTCCGTTGTCGTTGGGTTTCTCGAAATACCAAGGACCAAGGACTGATGACCAAGGACTATGGAGATTGCGATGCCAGTAGTCACTTACGAAACAATGTTCCTGCTCGATTCGAACAAGGTGTCATCCGATGCGGATGGCACCAAGCAGCAAATCCACCACCTGCTCGAACGGCATGGTGGACAGGTGGTTGTCAGCCGCCCGTGGGACTACAACCACAAGTTGTCTTACCCGATCAGTAAGCAGAAAAAAGGCGCGTTCCACATCATCTACTACACGATGGAAAGCACGCACCAGGCGGCTCTTGAACGCGATTTCGCCCTGGCCGAGGGGCTGATCCTTCGACAACTCACGCTGAAGATCGACCCGAAATGGCACGACACCATCTTGGGGATTGCCCGCGACGATGCTGGCAATGGCTTCGCGGTGCGCGGTATGCAGGATGAAGCTGGGTCGGGCTCATCTCTGGGCGATGGGATGATGGGCCTGGATGGCGACCACATGGGTGGAGGATCATCCCGTGAAGGGGGAGGGGGAGGTGGTGGCGGTGGTGGTCGCCGCCCGCGGCGATCCGAGATGGCCGATAAGCCTGAGTGAGGTGTTATAAACGGAGTTTTTGGCGAGCCGGGAGCGTCAGCGACCGGAGTTGAATAGCTCAACACCGAAAATCTTCTACTTACGGACCTTGCACGAGATACAAGCGATCGTTTAACCTCTATCCTGGACACTGCCCATAACTTTGTTTACCCCGAGCCGAATTTCAATCCCAGAGGGGGGCAGGTCTGAGTGGAGGTCGCACATGGCGACACTGAACAAGGTGATGTTGATTGGCCGCTTGACGGCCAACCCCGATGAACCACGAACGCTTCCGAACAGCGGAAGCCGGGTAATCAAGTTCCGCTTCGCTGTAGGTCGGAGCCGAAAAAATCCGACAACCGGCAACTGGGAACCAGACCCAAACCTGTTGTACATCGACTGTGAGGCGTTCCACCGTCCCGATACCAAACGTGACTTGGTGAGCCTCATCCAGCAGTATGCCAAGCAGGGCGACCAGCTATACATTGAGGGCCGACTGCAACTGGATGAGTGGATGGACAAGACAACAAACCAGAAACGCTCCAAGCATAAAGTGGTGGTTGAGAACATCGAGTTTCTGGGTAGTCGGAATGCGGATGGCAGCGAAGGAGCCGGCGGGCGACCAATGGGCAGCACTGGGGGAAGACCCGCTAGTGGTCGGCCCACAAATTACGCACCACCCCCGGACGATGGTGGTGGCGAAGAGTTCGGGGGCGGCGAACCGAGCGGCGGCGGCGACGACCCGATCCCCTTCTGATCGCGGAAAAGGTTCCGCGGTGGGCGGGTCGCAGATGATTTCTTTGTTGCGGAAGCCCCTGCCTTCAGGCAGGGGCTGAAGTGACCAACAGACGCACCAACACGGGACCGAGTCATGGCGAAGACAGCGAAAAAGCCTGAAACCAAGAGTGAGAAGCCGACTGGCAAGAAGCTCCCCACCAAAAAAGTGAAGCAGCGGCGACAGGTCAAGAAAGGACCACACGGCGGCACGATGGTCGTGCTGGTGAACGACCTCGTTCACGTTGGCAAGCAGGGTGATCTCGTCGAGGTCAAGCCTGGCTATGCCCGAAATTACCTTCTTCCCTACGGCCGAGCTGTCATCCCCACCATCGAGAACCTGCGCACGCTTGAGCAATACAAAATCAAGGTGCAGAAAGCCCGCGAGGCGAAGGTCGCGGATCTCAAGGTTCTGGCCGAACAACTTTCCCGCCTCCCGGCCGTGACGATCGAAGCGAACGCGACCGAGGAAGGGCACCTCTACGGTTCGATCGGGCCGACCGAGATCAGCAAGACCCTCAAGGGCAAGAATCTGCTGGTCGAGATCGATATGGTGAAACTGGAGAACCATATCAAGGAAGCCAACACGCTCACCGAGGTTCCGCTGTCGCTCGGTTACGGGATCGAGGCCAAGATCCAGGTTCTCGTCGTCGCTCTCCAATCCGGCGCGAAGAAATAAGGCGGGTTTGTTGAACGCACACAAGCCGGAGGTTAACCTCCGGCTTGTGTGCGTTACAGGCACATTGTTCAACATTAGAGTGGATAGTGAAGGATTCGAAAAGCGGGTATAATGGAGTCTGTAGCCCAAGAGGTCGCCCTGCATGAGTCGGCAACTCCGTATTCAGCACTGGGTGGCATGCCTGGAATCCCAGGTAGAACCACCAGCAGGGCCGAAAAACTTCTATAACCTTTTGCGCGTCGGTTACACTCACTCAGTTCCGACCGAAACAGAGTTTCCCTGGTCGCTCTCACAATTGGATATGTTCGCTCGGTTCGTGGGTGGAACAAAAGTTGTCGAGTTTGAGACTCATGTCGTTTGGGTTGATGCTCCGGGAGGAAAACGGACGGTCGAAATCTATGGACCATTTCGGGTGACGTTTCGACATGATGAACCTGTCCGGGATGTGGTCTTTCGGTTGCGGCATGTTCCCATCGAGGGCGTGGGACGGTATCGTATCCTTTTGAGAGCGATCAAGCCGCTGCGACGTAGGCCACTGGCGGCCGAATACATCACGGTGGTGCAGAAACCATGAACCGCCATCGCAAATACCAATTATCGACGCCGCCACTTATCGAGGGGGAGCCATCCCCTGCCGAGATTATCGAAGCCCCGGGACAAATTGAACGACCCTTGGGCACCCTGGTGCAATTGATACCGGCTGGCCCGTCTGTGGAAATCATCGAAGCATCACCCCTCCACCGCAGGCTCGATCTAAACCGCTCACTGGTGCCCACAGAATCAGAGGTAGCTAACCTGCCTCGATGGGCGAAGATAGCTTTCGCGTCCCGTTGCGCACGTCGCCTGCTTCCATTAATCAATATTAACCCGGGAGAGCTAGCCTCCGACCAAGAGCTTGCTGTGGTAACAATCGTGCGAGCGGTTGAGCAATCGGCAGCGACAGCGACTCTTCAGGCCCGGACGATCAAAACAGCCGTTCGAGTCGTGAAAGACAGCGTTTTAATTGGTGATAGGAACGATGCTGCCAATGCCGCCTTGGCGGCTGCCCATATGTCGGCTTGCAATGCTGCTCAAATCACTGTTACTACTCTTCAACGATTGGCGAATGTCCGCACCTTGCGATTTGTGCTGCTTCCTCGCCGCGATTTCGACCACATCTTGCGACTTGCGAAGGAACAGAACTGGACTGATGACACACCAGTTCCACCGGCGGTGTTTGGACCAATGTGGGACCGCGAGCCACCGCTATGGTGGCGAAACGATAAGGACTTGCCACCCCATACGACAGAAACAAAGAACCCCGAGCCGACTGCCGACCCGGGATCGTATTGAAACTTTTGCGGACTCTACACCTTCCCCCGCTCAGACCTCTTCCGATCGGATTCCTTCAGATAAATCTTCCGGAGTCGAACGGACTTCGGGGTGATCTCCACCAATTCATCGTCCTCAATGTATTCGAGGGCCATTTCCAGCGAATACGTGCGCGGTGGCTTCATGACGGCGGCCTTGTCGCTGCCGGACGCCCGCATGTTTGTCAGCGGCTTCGGCTTGGTCACGTTTACCACCAGGTCGTTGTCGCGACCGTGCTCGCCCACGATCTGCCCCTCGTACACGCTGTCCTGCGGCGCGACGAACAGCGTGCCCGATAGGTCCTCGGTCGAATACGCGGTCACCTTCCCGAGTTCCTTCGAGATGTACACGCCTGTAGCGCGGCCCGGTATGTTCGACTTCAGAGGCCGGTACTCGTGGAAGTTATGGTGCATGATCGCCGTGCCCTGCGTGGAAGTCAGCACGCGGGTACGAAGACCAATCAGTCCCCGAGCCGGGATAAAGAACTCGAGCTGGGTACTGGCTCCGTGGTTCTCCATCTTCTGGAAATCGCCTTGCCGTTCCAGCACGAGGCGAATCACCGAGCTGTGGTGCTCGGTGGGCACCTCAACTACCAGATGCTCGAACGGTTCCTGTTTGTGCCCATCGACTTCCTTCATAATTACGCGGGGCTTCCCGACCGCAAGCTCGCCCCCCTCGCGGCGGATCGTTTCCAGCAGCACGCCGAGGTGGAGAAGGCCGCGGCCGGAAACGAAGAACTCGCTCTCGCGGTCGCCAGGGCGGACCCGGAGGGCGACGTTGTGGTGGAGTTCTCTCTCCAGCCGGTCGCGCAATTCCCGACTCGTCATCGGCTTGCCCTCCTGCCCGGCGAACGGGGAGTCGTTCACCTTGAATACCATGTCGAGCGTCGGCTCGTCGATGGTCAGCGGGGGTAGGGCGCGGCCCTTCTCGAAGTCGCAGATCGTGTCGCCGATCTCGGCCTCATCAAGGCCCACGACCGCGCACACGTCGCCGGCCCGGATCTCCTCCACCTCTCGCTTGGCGAGGCGGTCAAACTCCAGGATCTGAACCACTGTGTCGTTGAACGAGGTGCCGTCCGTCTGGCGGACGACGGTGACCTTCTGGTTCTTGCGGATCTTCCCGGAGTAAACCTTGCCGATGACGATCTTACCGACGAACTCACTGTACTGGAGGGCGGCCACCTGCATTTGGAGCGGTGCCGTGTCATCGACATCCGGAGCCGGGACGTTGTTGAGGATGGCATCGAAGAGGGGGTGAAGGTCCTTCGGCGGCACCTTCATGTCGGTGGTGGCAATGCCGCTTCGACCGCTGGCATAGATGACGGGGAAGTTCGCCTGTTCGTCCGTGGCACCGAGTTCGATGAACAGATCGAAGATGAGAGCGTGGACATCATCGATGCGGGCATCCGGTCGATCGATCTTGTTAATCACGACAATCGGCTTGAGACCGGCGGCAAAGGCTTTCCGTAGAACGAACCGGGTTTGCGGGAGCGGCCCTTCGGCGGCATCCACAAGCACGAATGCGCCATCGGCCATCTTGAGCACCCGCTCGACCTCCCCACCGAAATCGGCGTGTCCGGGGGTGTCGATCAGGTTCACCTTCACATCGCCAATGCGAATGCCACAATTCTTGGCCAGGATGGTGATACCGCGTTCCCGTTCCTGGTCGTTCGAGTCCATGATGAGGCCGTGCTGCCCCCCCACCAGCTTATCGAGCTCTTCAGACCGGAATTGTCCGGACTGCCGAAGCATCTGGTCCACGAGAGTCGTTTTGCCGTGATCGACGTGAGCAATGACGGCAACATTGCGAATGTCATTCCGCTTCATAGATCGGTTCGCATCAACATCGGGCTAGAGGAATCGAGCGCTTCGTGTAATGTAGAAGTTAGAGGGGCTTATCGGAAGGGCAGCCGCGTGAGGATTGGATGAACGACCGTTGTTGGTGGCCACGGAGGATGTTCATTGCTACTCTATCTGATTCGTCACGCTGAAGCCGAAGACATCGGATCAGGCGGCATCACACGGGATTTCGACCGCCCTCTCACTGCTTATGGGCGGGAGCAGGCTCGGGTTTTGGCTCAAGCATTCACCAAACGTCATTTGATGGTTGATGCAGTCGCCGCGAGCCCCCTTGTTCGGGCTTACCAGACCGCCGTTGAGTTCTTGTCGGTCCTGGCCCCCGGCATACGCCCTGTCACATGCGATGAACTGGCAATCGAGAAACTGAAACCCCATCGTCTGTCCGAATTCCTGACCCACCTGCCCCCCCGCGGCGATCGTACTCCATCGCGCGAGGAGAAAGCGGTTGCCGCGATCGGGCACATGCCGGACCTGGGAGCCTACCTGGAGTGGCTCATCGGAGCGGCCTCCGGGACGATTCACATGGCAAAGGCAAGTGTTGCCTGCGTCCGGTTCGAGAATGGCCCCGCAAAGGCTTCCGGAGAGCTGTTGTGGCTCGTCCCGCCCGAGTGGTGTTAGCACATCCCCAGAATTGCCGTCGAGCGGCTTCGAAAGGCTGCGGCAATGTGGTCTGACGGGCTTGACAAGTGAGGCCGTGGGGAGGGAATCTGTTGGTTCGACTGTCGAGGAGAACCCAATGAGCCAGGTGAAGCAGAACGACACAGAAAAGGTCTTCCTCGAACTCCTGGCAACGACAGTTGCCAGGCTTCGGGAGAAGGCAGACTCCGCCGGACAACCTCTTGATGTGTACCTTCGTTCCGAAGTCCCTCTTCGACCTGATTGGGAAGGCTTCAACACTGAGGAGCGGTGAGGATATTGCACAGCAAGTACGCGAGGAACGGGATGCCTGGGGCGAACCGTGATTTACGCTGACGCGAACATCCTTATCCACCTCCTAGATCTCAATCTCGACGTATCGACAGCAGAATGAGATACTTGTGGAAGGGCGTGCATGCCGCCGAATTTGTTCGACAAGGCAAGCCGATTCACAGCCAAGCTGGACCCACAGGGATTCTTCAGTTGGCTGTTCAGGTTACCGGTGGATGTCTTTGTCTTCCGCGGTTGGCTCGATACGCGAACCATTGCATTCCCGGGCGATCCCGACCGGACCAACGATACGGTTGCCTGGCTCGAGATCGTATCTAGCGAAGAGGCCCCGTGGGCTTTCGCCGTCGAGTTTCAACTCAGGCCTGATCCGGATATGCCCAGCCGGCTTATGGGATATCTGTCGGGGCTTTTATTGGAATTGAGGCCAGACAAGGAGCGAGGGAGCCGATTTCAGGTTGGGGCGGCCGTTGTCAACTTGACGGGTCAGGGGAATTCTTCTCGAGAAATGCGTTGGCCCGCGGCGGGGATTGTGACGCATCTTAAGGTCGCAGAAAGGAATTTGGAGCAGGAGTCAGCCGATGAATTAGTAAGTGCAATTGAGGCGGGTCGGTTTTCGCTCTGTTTGCTGCCGTGGGTTGCTCTGATGGCTGGTGCCGATGAACCCGCGTTGGTGGATCGGTGGATTCGACTTGCGGAACGCGAGCCGGATTCACGCCGAAAAGCGGAGTTTGGTGTCGTGGCTCTGATCTTCTCGGAGAAGGCAGGGCGGAAAAAAATCTGGCAAGAGAAACTGAAGGGGTGGAACGTGGAAGAATCGACAGTCGCCGATGATTTCATCAAACTGGGCGAGGCCAGAGGCGAAGCCAGAGGCGAAGCCAGAGGCGAGGCCAGAGGCGAGGCCAGAGGCCGGATGGAGGAAGCTCGGTCTCTGGTGTTGCTGTTCGGAACAAAGAAACTTGGTCCACCTTCATCTTCCCTTGAGTCAGCGCTTCGCGCCATCAACGACCGCGATCGCCTGGAGCGCATTGCCAACCGGATTTTGGAAGTCACCGATTGGAACGATCTTCTCGCCACACTCTGATGGGGGGAAGGGATGAGGGATGAAATAAAGACAGAAATGACATCGTCTTCTGTCTTTATTTCATCCTTCATCCTTCATCCCTCATCCCTCATCCCTCATCCCTTCCCCCCATCAGGGCTTCCCTGTCGCCACCCACTTCTGCCAAGCCATTTCGAGTGCAGGGACTTCCTTCCACCCGGCAGCTTCCAGTGCTTGAGCAACCGAAGGCGTGTTGCCGTTTTCGTCGGGGCGGAATCCATAGATGAGCTTGAGGAAGTTGGCCGCACCGGGTCCGTATGCTAGGTATTCAACCAGACTTGCGGAGAGAATTTCGGCGTTGGCCGATTTGGTTTCGCCCCACAGGTCAGCGATTGCGGCGGGTGTGCCGGTTTTGCCCCCATTTGCCACCAGTTTCGCCTGCGTTTTGAAGTTCTTATACCGCGTTGAGGTGAGACCCTCGGCCCGGAGTGCAGTCGCTTTGCCGAACCCATTGCTGACCCAGTCGGGGATGGTGGCGGTAGTGCCCCGAGCCCTCAGATAAGCTCCAGCGACGATTGCAGCGGTGCTGGCGAACTGGTCGGCCTCGGTTACCTTCCCGGATATCTCGACCGGGTCCACAACAAACGGAGTATCCGACCGCACGTCGTAGTAGACCCCATCCGGCCGGACCTGGGTCACCGTTCGAAGAAAGTTCTTGAAGTCGCGCCCTTCCGGAAAGTAGTACACCGCCAGCTTGCCCTTCCAGACCTCTTCCTTGGATTCGTATTGAAGTCCTTTACGGGCAATTGGAACAATTTTCTCCAGGATCACTCCCAGCGCCTTGGTCTTCTCCTCGGGCATCAATCCGACAATGAAAAAGTTGTTGGTCTCGGTGAGCGTGGCCTTGGATAAATCGGCTTTCTTCAGATTTGCGACGACTGTTTCTTTCTGCTTCGCGATGTCGGCTTTGGCATCTTGTGCCGGGGTGGATGTACCGAGGGATGCAACCCCCGCGGCGATCAGGAAGGTAAGGACAACCGGACGTGTGAGGTGAATCACGGGTGGGCTCCGATGTGGGTAGGCAGCGGTAACGGAGATTATAGCCGGGATTCGCGAGAAGGGATGAGGGCAGTGCTATGCACATCTGAGATTAGCCATCTCGCTCAACGTAACGGCGAAGTGTTTCGTGGCCTATTGGACAAGCAGGTCCATACCGCTTCGGCCACCCGCCGCAGGTCATCTGAATCATCTTGGGTACGGTCGAAATCCAGTTATGGTATCAACCCCTTGGTGAGTCTAGCGTGCGGATACTATTCAAATATCCGTCGCGGGCCAGCTGAGCGCCAACCCGGTCGTAGTCGGCCGGGTCTGTCGGGGTCCAAGTCGCCAGGCCGTCCACATAGCGGTTGAACATGCAGAAAGCAGCTGCGATAAGGACAGTGTCGTGGATTGCCTTATCGTCGGCCCCTTCCTCCCGGGCCCGGGCCACATCCGTCTCAGTCACCCCACGGCCGTCTTGTTGTACTTTCCGGGCAATGACGAGTAGGGCCTTCAACTTATTGCTGATGGGTGCAGCACTGTAATTGGCCAAAAGGTCATCTATCACCGATGCGTCGGGTCCAAGCAGGTGTCGGGCTGTGGCGGCGTGAGCCTGGGTACAGAATTGGCATTTGTTCCGGGCCGAGACATGGGTTGCGATGATCTCCCGCTCGGCCGGGGTCAACGACGACGGTCCGCGGAGCAACGCCTCGGCCAAACCGTTCAGGTGCTGCTCCGTTTCGGGGTATGCGATCATCGGACCAACGATTCCCGGAACGCCCGGAGTGTGATGTGGGCCATGTACTGCTCTCCATTTATACGGGCACACCCACTGCATGGGCGGCGACCCTGGTAATGAATTGTCGTGCCCCCGTTGTCGATCGGGGGCAAAGCATCCTGGGACGCATCTCCTTACCACCCCGTTCCCGCTCTCTGGAGTCCTGCGGTGAACGGCCCTGGCGGTGCATCGTGGCTCCGGAATGGCCGGGCCTCATTAAGGATGCGGTGGGCTCTCTCGCCCCAGACAGTGCCTTCCCGAATTAACTCGTTGGCGAGAGCTTCGACCCCTGCCCACACCGCGGGAACATCGAGTAACCTCCGAGTGTCGTTTCGTAACTGGTCGAGCAGCTCTTCAGCCTTGGACGTGCAACCAACCATCAGCATGGCCACCTTGAGGGCAATTTCGAGGTCATAGCTATCGCCTCCAGGAACGTCATCGAATCCGCTCTTCTGTTGAGCTGCCCAACCAGCAAGGAGGATCTTTATTTGTGGCCGGATCACTTTCTCGTCACCAAGTTCGACGGCAATACACAGGGCATGCGGGTCGTCCACCTTTTCCCAACAACACCCCGAATGGACTGGGTGGTCTGGAGTCAGTTCGACGCGTGCCAGTTGGAGACCCAGCCAGACGGCAACGGTTGCGTGTCCGGCCTCGTGGTAAGCAGTTGCTATCATCTCGCGGTCGGCGTGTGTGACAGCGATCACGTCATCTCCTTCTTCTCATCTGGTTTCTTCGAGGTGAGGTGGAGCTTGGCCCACCTCACCTCATGAACCGGCCAATTTCAGATTCGACCAAAGCGGGGAGTACATCCGAACACTTCCCCACCCCCCATTCACTTCTTCGGCCGATAATCGGCGAACATGTCATCGCGCTCCAGAGGGAGTTGAAATCCGTTGGACAGCGCGAATCTCGATCTATGAACCTACGTTCATCATATCTCGGTAACGTGACGCGGCCGACAGCGGACAGGCCGCGGCCTGGTTGGACGGTCTATGAGATCTGAAATGGAGGCTGCCTGTCGCCGCGAACTACATGCCAACGCATACACGCAGGCTGAAAGTGCCTCAAGGCACGCACGAGCTTATCGCGTGTGAACTGCGTACCTGTGCTAAATGGCATCACAAGTTGAATGCAGTTCGCACCCCAGCTTGTTTCATGCACGTATTGTCGTGCAGTGGCTCAGCGTGGAGTTAGGCGGTGGCGATAGGACATCAGAAAAGGCGAGGGGGGTGGAAGATCGAGGAAATCTGGTCGATTGGGTCAAGTGATGAGTGATCGCGTTCGAGCATGAAACCCGGTGTGGCATCGCTGCCAGACGGGATGAGCGGTTGGGTCATTTCTTTCAAACGAACATTCACCGGAGTGACTGGTGCCTGGTGTGGAAACTTGCGGCCCGGGGAATTCGAGCAGTTGGGTCCGTTGCAGGGGCGTCCGACCGGGCTCGGGAGAGCAATTCGATCCGATTGGGGCTCGGACGTTGTTGCTTGTAAATGGTGGTGAGTTATCCCCTTGGGAGCATTCTGGATGACGACGTAATCCCCGCACTCAGCCGATGCCTGGTCTGGAGTCAAGCAGATCGCCACAACAAGCAGCAGCGCTACTCGCCAGACGCGGATCAGGGATGTTAGGGAAGAGGCCATCGTCACCCGAAGAAGAACGAATTGTTGATTAAGCGTAATCGAGGGCGGAACAGGAGGCAATTGCAAAACCAGAAGATACCACCGCTCACCACGTCATCCCTCATCTCTTCCTGAGTCCCTTCCCGAAACTGGGGCCGACCTCCGATCGCGCGACGGGTATACTAGAGACGTTTCTGCTTCTGTCGTCGGAGACGCCCCATGCAGACTATTAACCCGGCCAACCTTGACGATCCGTGTCTGTACATCAACCGCGATCTGAGCTGGCTGCAATTCAACCGCCGGGTTCTGGAAGAAGCGGAGGACCCGACCGTACCCATGCTGGAGCGACTCAAGTTCCTGGCGATTTTCAGTTCCAATATGGATGAGTTCTTCATGGTTCGAGTCGGGGGCACTCAGCAGAAGGTGGCCGCGGGTATTCCCACCGGCTCGGGGGCCGACCAGACCTCACCCAAACTCCAGCTTGAGACAATCCGTCAGACAGTCGCGGAACAAGTGCGCGAACAATACCGCTGCCTCACGGCGGACGTACTCCCGGCCCTTCAGCAACGGGGCATCGTGCTACGTTCGGCCAGCGATCTCACCGAGGACGAGCGGCGACACGTTCGCGAACTCTTTCGACGCGAGATCTTCCCGATTCTTACGCCGCTGGCCACCGATCCCGCTCACCCTTTTCCACATCTGCTAAACAAATCGCTGAACGTAGCCGTTTCTCTCCGTCGACCGGGGGATGCCGATCCACTTTACGCGGTTGTTCAGGTTCCCAGTGTGATGCCCCGGTTCGTGGCCTTACCGATGATTGAGGTGAAGAGCGAAGGCCAGGCGGCAAATGAGGACCGGGAGAAACCGAAACCAACCACGACCACCAGCGAGGCGTCGGGGGTGTTGCCCCTCGTGTCTCGTTCCACACCCTGTACTCCGACCTATGCATTCATTCCGCTCGAAGAAGTGATCCGGTTGCACCTGGACGATCTATTCCCGGGAATGGAACTTGGGCGATCCGCTGCCTTCCGGGTGACCCGGGATAGCGAGTACGAACTGGACGATGAAGTCGATGATCTGCTGGAGGAAATCGAGGCCCACGTCAAAGCGCGACGGCGGGGGCATCCCGTCCGGTTGGAGATCGAGACCGGTGCCCCGGCGGATATGGAGCAATTCCTGGCGGAAGGGTTGAAGCTGGCTTCAGCCGATGTGTACCCGATTCCCGGCCCTATCGACCTGACGGGACTGTTTCAGCTCTATGGGATGACGGGCTTCGCCGATCTCCGGGATCCACCGTTCGTTCCTGCTCCAGTCGCTGCGTTTGCTCAGTCCACCGCTCCCTGGGCAGCGTTCCGTGGGCGGGACATCCTGATCTTCCATCCGTTCGAGTCGTTTGCCCCAGTGGTGGATTTTGTCGAGGCCGCTGCCTCCGACGACCGGGTTCTGGCCATCAAGCAGACTCTCTACCGTACCTCCAGCGATTCCCCCATTGTCCGTGCTCTCCAGAGAGCTGCCGACCGGGGCAAGCAGGTGACCGCGGTGATCGAGTTGAAGGCCCGGCTGGATGAAGAAAGGAACATCATCTGGGCTCGCGAGTTGGAGAAAGCTGGCGTTCACGTTGTCTTCGGCTTTGTCGGACTCAAAACTCACTGCAAGGTGGCGCTGGTGGTTCGCCGCGATGAAGACAACACGATTCGCCGCTACGTCCACCTCGCCACCGGGAATTACAACCCGCAGACCGCTCGCATCTACACCGATCTCGGTCTGTTTACCTGCAACACCGAGTACGCGGATGATGTATCCGCTCTCTTCAACTATCTGACCGGCTACGCGGAGTTGCCTCAGTGGAGAAAACTACTGGTTGCACCTTCCCGTCTCCAGACTGTGATGATTGAGAAGATCGAGCGGGAAGCAACGAACCAAAAGGCGGGCAAGCCCGCCCGGTTGCTGGTGAAGGTGAACGGTATCCTGGAACCTGCGGTTGTGAAGGCGCTCTACCGGGCCAGCCAGGCGGGAGTGAAAATTGACATGGCCTGTCGGGGCATCTGCTCACTGCGTCCCGGCATCCCGGGTGTGAGTGAGAATATCCGCGTGATCTCCGTGGTGGATCGATTTCTCGAACACAGTCGGATCTTTTACTTTGAGAATGGCGGCAACCCGGAAGTTTATGTTGGGAGTGCGGACTGGATGGACCGGAATTTGAGTCGCCGGGTGGAGGTGGTGTTTCCCGTCGAGCAGACGGACCTGAAGCAGCGGGTGATTGAAATTCTCAAGATCACCTTGGCGGACAATATGAAGGCCCGGGAGTTGTTGCCGGATGGAACGTATCAGCGCGTAAAACCCGCGGAAGGGATGCCCGCGCTGCGCAGTCAGTTACGATTCCTGGAACTGGCGGCGGATACCGGAACACGTCCCGTTGCCACACCTGCCGACCCACCTCCTACGCCCATTCCCCGAGTAGTGAAACGACCCCAGCGAGACAAACCTCGCCGAGCACAGTGACCTCGCACAAAAACGAACATCGATCGTGTTTTCAGAAGTTGCTACGCCGGGTTCTAAAAAGTGACCCTGACGGTATCACTCTCAAGAACCCGGCGTGGCAAATTCTGCAACAAACAACTGTCAGTTCCCAGAGTCGATACTCGGGAAGCCGGAATCCGACATCTTCTCGGCTGGTTTGTCGGACCCGCCACTCTTACTCTTCGGAACCGGATCGGACCCCTTATCCTTCGATACCGGAACACTCGGTGCCGGGGTCGTGGGGTAAGGTGGCGTCGGCCCACCGATTGGGTAATCGGACGGATTGTAGCCGCAGTCAGTCTTCCCGGCGATATGGTGACAGCCGAGCCCAGCGGCCAATCCGCCGAGGAGGGCGACCAGTGCGATCTTTCGGCGCATGACCGGAACCATCCGTGGCTGGTGATAATGAAAACCCGTGGCCGCCGCCGGGCCGGGTACCGCTGAGCGGCCCCGTACCCGGCGGCAGCGCGGGAGGGTGAGACGCACCGGCAGCCCGCCTCCTTGCGCGAACCACCGACGGTCAGATGGGCTTCGGCTCCTGCCTCTTCCCACCCGACGCCATTTACATCGACCCCCTGGGTTTGCCGGGTTCACTCGTTTTCGCGAACTAATGGATTTGCCGCATCGGGCCAATCGCAGTAGATCGTGGGGAAGCCCGGATCGCATTGATGATTTGCGGTTTATGAGTGATGCAGAGTAGTTTGTGGAAGTCATTGGAGCCGTTAACACTCCGGTTGCTGTTGCTCTCGGCTTGCCTAAAACCAATGCTGATGTGGTTTTAGGCAAGTGGGGGAGTGAGCGACCGGAGTGCTACAAACCATGCCCAAGGGTACAGAGGAACGGATGGACGCGATCATTCTGGCAGCAGGCAGAGGCACCCGTCTTCAGCCGCACACCAATACGGTTCCCAAACCACTTCTCCAAGTGCAGGGGCGGCCGATCCTCGACTGGATCATCGGGGCGTTGCCTCCCATCGATCGACTGGTGGTGGTCGTGAACTACCTGGCCGAACAGATCGAACAGTATCTCCAGAACCAGACGCACATCCGAAACTGGGTGACGGTTCGGCAGGCCGTGCCGCGAGGAACTGGAGATGCCCTGATGAGTTGCAAAAGCGCAGTCTCCGCGAGGGAACGGGTGATGGTTCTGAACGGAGACGACCTGATCGGTCGCGCGGACCTTGCGAAGCTGGCCCAAGTCCCAATGGGAATTCTCGCCCACCCCGTGCAAACACCCGAGAGCTTTGGGGTCATCTTCCGTAACCCGGATGGGACAATGAAAGAGGTCGTTGAAAAGCCGAAAGGGCTACCGGCCCCTCAACTGGCGAACATCGGCGGATATATGTTTCCCGGAGACGTGTTTAACCTGACTCTCCCGCTTTCACCCCGCAACGAGTACGAGATCACCGATGCGGTCAGCCAGCTTGCTGCACGGGGTGGATTCCAGGTTGTGGAAGCGAATTATTGGTTGCCCATTGGGACAATCGAGCAATGGCAAAACGCGCAGACCGCCGATTTGAGCCCGGCGAAGTAACTGCGGTTGAGGCGAAGGATTCGCCCTGGGCTGGCAGGGTCGATTAATTCTCTCGTGTCTTGTCATCACGGTCGAAAACTTGAATCCGGCTCTTGATGTCTTCGTTCATCGGGGTTCCTCACTAGCGCAACGATCATTTCCTACAGCAAGCCTCCCCAGTAGTTAGTGTAGTCATCACGCTCCGCGTGATGCATCACGCGGAGAGGCTGTGAAAAAATTGATATCTCGTCCTGCGGCTCGGGTTTGTTGAACGCAGTGAAAAAATCCCGTCCCTTGTCTTGGTGCCGCTCGACCAAGAGTACTTCGGGGAGGAGTCTTGTCGGCTCATTCCCCTGTTTCTCTAACTCTCCTCGTTTTTCAGGACCGATGCTGCCCTCGGCTTAAACCGTCATCTCCGCACGCAGAGCGACTGCCCGAAAGAGATTTTGAACCAGGGCAAACCACAAGGCGACCGCTTTGACCTTCTTCAAACCTCGCACCAAGAACCTTTGCAAGCCGCGGTTGCGTGCCTGGGCGTTACTCCATTCGCATTTGCCACGCTGCTTGTATTTTGTTTTTCCCGCCTCTGTCCCCATCCGGTGCCGCCAAGCGGCCACCACGGGGGAATCACCTCGCTTGGCTGCATAAGGATCTTTACCGGCTTCTTGTTGGCGTTTGGCTTCTTTGATCGGGGTAAACACGACAACCCCTCGGGCACTCACCTGTTCAATGTCCTCAATGGTGGAGAACCCACCATCCGTGTAATATTCCTCCGGCGATCGTCCCAAATCCTCCTCGATCTGTTCCACCATCGGGTCCATCTGACCTGCATCGCTGCCGCTATTGGTCACATCCACACCGGTGATGACCAGCGTGTCCAATGTCGTCGCGAATTGGACGTTATAAGCGGGGCGAAAGCCTTCGTCGGGCATCTTCATACGCCGAGCTTCCGGGTCGGTCATGCTGGCTCGCGTCTGCTCTCCATCTCCTTTCTTGCGTGCTTCCCGGGCCGCTCGAACCTTTTGATGCTCACGCTTGGCCTGCTCCAGACGCTGGAGTCGTTCTCGTGCCGCACGGCGGCGTGCGGCCTGCTGTCGTGTCATGCCAAGGGAGGCTCCTTCGGTGAACTCCTCTTCCAAGCGTTGCCACTGGGTTTGGGCCGCTTGGAGATGTTCGTCTAACTTGGCTTCTCGCTTAAACGAACCGGCACCCGCACTAGCCCGGACACGCAAACCATCTTGGCCCACCTGATTCAGATCGACCAATCCTTCGTTCATCAAGGACGCCACAATCCCCACCACCTGTTCCTGCAACCAATCGCCATGATCTACCCGGAAGTCGGCGAGTGAGTGGTAATTGACGTCGATCCCACCGCGTAACCATTTAAAGGGGTCTTGTTCGTAACACCGCTTCTCCAATTCCCGAGCACTGGAAACACCTTCGACAGTGGCATAACACCACAAGGCCACCAGAATTTTCGGGTCCACGGGCGGGCGTCCCGGATGTCCTTCGACGGCCTTGATACGCTCATAGAGCGGCTCCAAATCCAAGTCACCGACGAGATCCCAGACGAGCCGAGCATCATGATCGGTCCCAATCAGGTCGTCTAACTTCCGAGGATTTGGATCAACCTGAGATCGCTCAACCCGACGCAGGCGTGGCGCAGCCGTCGTATTGGAGTCGGGGGCTTTCCGCTGGTCCGGCATGATCTAACCCATCCTTGGGTCGAGACTGTTCCAAACTCAGAGATTACCGAGATTAAC